>OGXN01000270.1_pt1 | contig 71661 bp, 71 predicted proteins | sample 1576281 | NCBI WGS metagenome assembly OGXN01 (sample SAMEA3541494, study PRJEB24748) | human gut metagenome | biome: human gut; feature: human-associated habitat; material: faeces | place: China | collected 2012
CTCTGGAACGGGCCAGCTCTCCTGCCAGACGTTTTTCTTCGCCCCTCAATGCGTGTAAATCCGGGTGTAGAAGCACATACTCATAAATATATTGTGACAGCACATGTGGACAGCAAGTTTGGTATTTCTATCTTGCGTGAACAGGAAATTGCGGATATGATTCATAAATTAACAAGTATTCCTAATATCACTTTTGAAGGCTTCCATTCTCATATCGGTTCTCAGATATTTGATAAGGAAGCGTATGTTGCGGAAATCGGCAATCTTTGTGAATTCATGAAAATCATGCAAGAACGATTTGGCATCACTTGTTCGTCTTTAAATCTTGGTGGTGGATTTGCGGCATATTATACGCAGGCTGACCATCCAATTCCTTTACAGGATGTTTGTAAGACGATTTTAGACACCTGCAAGGCGCAGAAAGAAGCTTGTGGTTTATCATTCCATAAGGTGATGATTGAACCAGGCAGAAGTATTGTGGCAGAAGCTGGTTCTACATTATATCGTATCGGTTATCAGAAACAGACAGAAAACAAAAAATATCTATTTGTGGATGGCGGTATGAGCGATAATATCCGTCCTGCTTTATATCAGGCAGAATATGCCTGTGATATCGCAAATCGTATGAATGAAGAAAAAACGGAAAAAGTGACGGTGGCCGGCAAGTGTTGTGAATCTGGAGATATACTGGTAGAGGATGTCATGCTGCCAGAAGCAAAACAGAATGATTTATTGATCATTTATACAACTGGTGCATATGGCTACAGCATGGCCAGCAACTACAACAAGCTTGGTAAACCTGCCGTTGTCTTTGTAAAAGATGGTGTGGTACGTGTCGTAGTAAAACGTGAAAGCTATCAGGATATGAACGCAATGGATTGTGATGAGGTTGTGAATGTATGAATGTAGTTGAGAAGTATGGAGGAACAAGTGTTGGTACGATTGATCAGATCCTTGCGATTGCTCAGCATGTCAAGGAAATGAAAGAAGCCGGTCACAATATTGTGATCGTTGCCAGCGCAATGGGGAAAACTACAAATAAACTGATTGAAATGACTAAGGCAATCAGTGACAAGGTAAATCAAAGAGAATTGGATTCTTTATTAAGTACAGGTGAACAAAGAACCATTACCTTACTTGCGATGGCAATTGATGCTCTGGGTATCCCTGCAATCTCTTTAACTGGATATCAGTGTGGATTCATTACCAGTCATCATCATGCCCATGCACGCATTAAAGATATAGACATCACCAATTTAAAGAAACATCTGGATGATGGAAAAGTCGTTGTCGTGGCAGGTTTTCAGGGTGCGACAGAAAATGGTGAAATCACAACCCTTGGAAGAGGTGGAAGTGATACAACCGCTGTGGCACTAGCTGCTAAACTTGGCTGGGAATGTCATATATATACAGATGTAAATGGTGTATATACGATTGATCCACGTTTATATCCACATGCAAAACGTTTAAAAGAGATCACTTATAACGAAATGATGCAGATGGCCTGTCTTGGCTCTGGTGTACTGGAAACAAGAAGTGTGGAATTAGCCAGCAAGTATCATGTAAAATTATTTTTAGGCAAGGCCTTAGAGAAAGATAAACGCAAGGGGACATATATTATGGAAACAATAAAGAATTTAGAAGATATGCCGATTACCGGTATCAGTATCAAAGACGACTATGCCATCATGCGTGTGAATGAGCTTCCTAATGATGGAAAATTCCTTGGGGAATTATTTGCGATGATTGCGAAATTAGATATCAATCTGGACACAATTTCCCAGCAGCTGACACATGATGGAAAGGTAAATTTCTCTTTCTATTGTAATAAGCAGCAATCCGATACGATTTTGGAACATTTGGATGAATTACATTCTAAATATCCAATCAGTCGTTTGTTAGGTTTTGTGAAACTGTCTGTGGTTGGTGTTGGTATTTCTACACATAGTGGTATCGCCGCAAAAGTATTGAATACATTAAGTGCACATGGCATCCGTTATTATATGATTACATCCAGTGAAATTTCTATTTCTTTAACGATTGAAGAAAAGGATAAACAAAAAGCCATTCAGGTACTTGGCGAAGCATTTGATTTATAAGAAAGGCTATAAAACAGTATAACTGTTGAAGATAAGTGATTCCAAGAGAACCACGAAAGGAGAAGCAATTATGATTAAGGGTAGTATTGTAGCATTGATTACACCGTTCCACGAAGATGGCAGTGTAAATTTTGAAAAACTTGAGGAATTATTGGAATGGCATGTTGCCAATCACACAGATGGTATTCTAGTATTGGGTACCACTGGTGAAAGTTCTACCATGACACATGAAGAAGATGATGCAGTTGTGGAATTCACATTAAAGGTTATCAACAAGCGTTTGCCAGTCATTGTTGGTGCAGGCAGCAACTGTACACAGACAGCTGTGGAAAAGAGTATAAAATACGAAAAAATGGGCGCAGATTATCTGTTGATTATTTCTCCATACTACAACAAGGCGAATAATCAGGGTATGATTGCACACTTTACTGCCGTTGCGGATGCTGTGAATATTCCAATTATCATGTATAACATTCCTGGAAGAACTGGTGTCGCAATCAGTGAAGATGCTGTGAAAGTATTAAGTAAACATCCGAATATCTGTGGCATCAAGGAAGCTAGTGGAAATATTTCATACGCTACCAACATTGCACGTTATTTAAATGATGATTTCGCAATGTACAGTGGAAATGATGATATGATTACTAGTATGTTATCTTTAGGTGCTAGTGGTGTCATTTCTGTACTTGCCAATGTATTGCCAAAGGAAACACATGATATGGTTATGGACTATCTGAATGGCGATGTTAAAAAATCATTAGAAGCTCAGTTAAAATATCTGGATTTGATTCACGCTTTATTTATTGAAGTCAACCCAATCCCAGTAAAAGAAGCATTGAATATTATGGGCAAAGGCGTTGGCGGTTATCGTCTACCTTTATGTGAAATGAGTGATGCGCATAAAGAAGTACTGGCACAGGCATTGCATGAGGTGGGACTATGAATATCGTAGTTGTCGGCTTTGGTAAAATGGGACAGCTGGTAAAGAAAACAGCAGAGGAGCATGGTCATCAGGTCGTCATGGTAGTGGATATTACCAACTGTCAGGATTTAGATGCTTTACAGGAAAAAGTGGATTGTGTCATTGATTTCTCTCATCCAGATAATCTATCATGGATGATTCCCTATGTGAAAAAAAGTGGTGCTGCCCTGGTTTGTGGTACTACAGGATTAAATGATTTACAGCGTAAACAGATTGAAGATTTAAAAGACAGTAATCGTGTGATCTATTCTGCGAACTATTCTTTTGGTATCGCTGTGTTTAAAGAAGTTCTTTCATTGATTACACCAATGCTGGAAGATGGTTTTGATATCGAAGTGATTGAAAAACATCATAACCAGAAACAGGATGCGCCAAGTGGAACTGCGAAATTATTAGTGGAAACCATGAATCCTGATCATGAATATAAAGAAGTACACGGTCGTAATGGCATGGTTGGAAAACGCCAGAAGGAAATTGGTATCCATGCAGTACGTGGTGGAACTGTTGCTGGTGAACATACCGTTATGTTTTTAGGGGATGATGAAAGTTTTGAAATCACCCATACAGCAACAAGTCGTCAAATCTTTGTGAATGGTGCAATTCGTGCAGCGGAATTTCTGATGAAACAGGAAAATGGCAGCTATACCATGAAAGATCTATTATTCAAAAACTAACAAGCAACCCTTATCATCATAGGTAAGGGTTTTTTATTGGTGTAAACACCACGCTTTACTATATGCATGAATTTCTTTTTGGATCGTTTTCGCAGATTTATTGGCGACGATCCCATTCTGTAAGATCGATACGATATTTGTTTTCAGATATAAATCTTTATAATGAATTGATGGTTTTTCTTTGATGGCTCCCATACTCCATAAACGACTGCCATTCATCGCCTGTATCATTTCTTTATTTAAAGCATCATAGATATGAAAGTCTGAAATATCTTCTTTCTGAAGCAATACCACCCCATCATTATGATCAAGATATGCTTGGATGCCTGCTTTACTGCGTACCATATTCATAAATGCTTTTGCGCAATTAGGATAGGGACAGTCTTTGTTTACCATAAATCCATAGGTATCCGCATAGGGCGAATAGCCCTGTTCATCAAGTGATGGCATTGGTTTGATATGTAACTGCTGACTGGCATAATATGGTTGTTTCTTTATCTCTTGTGAAGGTAACAAGCCACTAAAATAGCCTTGTGTAAAAAAGTTTGTCGCATGATATGGATCATCTTCTAATTGATGTTCATGATAAAAATCTTTCATTTGCTGGATACAGTCTAAAAATGCATCCTCCATAAATATATCCTCCATTGAAACCCCGCTGTCTGGATCATAATGAGAGAGCCATAATGGAAGAATCTGATCAGCATAATGATTATAGTAATACATATGTGGGTTACGATAATTCATAAAATCTGAGATTTCATCTTCTTTGATCGAATATGTATCCAGCATGGGTTGTGCATATACAAACAGCATCCCCTTCCCTTCTATTGGCTGAAAATAATCTTCTAAAGATGTACGTTTTAAACTTGATGGAACATCATAAGCAGAGGTTATATCAAAAGCCAAAGCATATGTACGTTTTGATAATGCATCACAATCATTTACCCATTCGATATCATGATAAAACTGCTGATGGAAGCAATTATCCGGACTTACGATATGAATGGCATCTTTTTGTTCAGGATACAGCGTATTCCATAAAGACACCAGTGCCTTACCATATGCTTTATTCGATACTTCCACCTGCAAAGATGCATGTTTTTCCAATTCCACAGAGGCATCCTTTGATAATGTACAAGAACTTAATGTCATACATAACAGAAGATACCATACGATTTTTTTCATTTTTATCACCTAATGAAAAAGTCTATCAGCGAAAAGGTGTAAAATTTGTAGAAGAATGTGGATTTCCACGGTATAATAAAGGTGATGCTAAAAACTGACGCAAACGACGAAAAGGGGGCATTTTATGAAATATTTACCATTACTCTTACAAAACCTGGAAAAAGAAGCTGAAATTCACGAAAAGGATATCTTTAATTATGCACTTCCCCAGTCCTGGAATTTATTCGGCTACTCCGACACAAGGATTTTAAGAAACAACGAAATACTTGTAAATCCTTATGCATTTTATCATTATTCTTTCCAACATCTGTTTTTTGATGAAAAAGGAAAACTGAAAAAAGCACAGTCACTTGTGAAAAAAGACTGGCTAAAAAAAGCAAACATCTATTCTTTACATATCCGCAGTGCGAGTGCATGGGATCATGACCGTGACGACAATTTAAATGAAAATTTATATGGTCTAAAGGATAATGGAACCTTTTTAAAGGCAATGCTGCTTTTACCATTTTATAAACGTATGGGTATCAATACCATACTGCTTCATCAGATATTCAGTTTAGGAAAAACGCATACCACACATGATTATTCTAATAAAGAATGTGTTTTGGATTTCCGTTTGATTGACGATCAGCTAAAGGATCCTTTGGTACCACAGTTATCTGCCAAGCAACAGTGTATTGCCTTCATGGAAGCCTGTCATCTATTAGGATTTCATGTGATACTGGAATATTGTCCTGGTAAAATGTCTATCGATAATTTCTACGCAAGAGAGTGTCCAGAATACTTCTATTGGATCAAAGAAGAGGAATATAAAAACTATCATGCGCCAATCTGTCATGCTTTACCACAAAATACACTGCCTTTTTCTTATACTTTAAAGGATTTTTATCGCAGTGAGGATGTAAAGGAGCATATCCAAAAGTTTGTGAAACATGATGATCCTTGTAAGAAAGTATTAGCACCTGCTTTTTCTGATCAAATCAATGCCAATCTTCCTATTGATGAGGATACAACATATTTTCGCTTCTATGAAGATATTCATACACACGCACCTGCTGAGCTGAAAAAAGCCGGTATCCCTTATATGACACAGGATATCATCCGTGCAGATCTGCATCCTGCCAAAAAACCGTTCACAGCACTTTGGGATACTTTAACAGAGAATATCATCTGGTATCAGAATGAATTACAGGTGGATGGTATTTTCCTTGGTAAACCATTTTTGATTCCGGAAAAGCTTCAGAAACAAATGGCTGTACAAGCAAAGAAAAATAAAAAAGGCTTTGTGATGATTGCGGAAGATACCATTCATGAAAATGGTGCCTTATGGAAACGTAAAGGATATGATGCTATATCTGGAAACAGTGCTTATGAAGAAACCCAGATTGAACAATATCGCTTCCATAACTTTGCTTATCAGTTAAAAGGCTGCGTATGTCCAATGTTTGCTGCCAGTGAATTTTATGATTCCAGAAGAAGCAGCTGTTTAGAAAATGGCAAGACGTTGACAAATATGTTAAGTATCATGAATATGTTTTTACCAAATGGCATTCCAATGTATATGAATGGTGTGGAAAGCTATGAGGTACAGCCACTGCAGCTTAGTGAATACGGGGATCAAAAGTATTTGTACTCCCTTCCTAAATCAGATACCCGTTATCTGAAGCAGGCATATATTGATCGTTATTATTATAACTATCTTGCTCATGATTTAAATACATTGCCTACATTAATGGAGCACGCTAATCACATCCGTGAGGAGTATATAGAAGAAATCCATACACCACAGGCATGTATCCCTGTATGGTTTGATACACCAAGAGATGCTGGTATCGGCTTTACTTATGTAAAGGAAGATAAAGCTTTATTGGTGGTATGTAATACTAATGTACATCAAAGTGTTCATTTGCATATCCACACGGAGAATTTAATGAGTGAGCTGCCATTTCGTTATCAAAGCATCTTACAGATCTATTCCACAAATGATCCTTATATCCATGATGTATTCATGGATGATTTCCAGAATATCCCTATGGACTTTGCGCCGGGAGAAATTAAGTTTATTGAATTTAAGGCACAATAGTTAGATAAGAAGTGAAACCTCATTCACTTCTTTTTTTCCACAAAAAAAACATAAGGTCAAATGTGACTTTATGTTTTTCATTTCTTTTCTATCTGCATATAATAATCCAATGTAGGATGTTCACTTTTTATCTTTTCACTAAACAACAGATATTTTACACTTCCTGGTGTATAACCATTTTTATCTGCCCATTTTGTTTCCATGTAGCGCTCTGTAGAAGTAATCGCCTTTCTCCAGAAACGACCAAAAGCCGGCTCAACTTCCGCAGTCGCAAAATCGCCTTCCACAACCACCAGCTTTTCCAGATCAGGGTGATATTCCATTCTTCCAACAAACAGCTGAAATTCTCCTTCATCCTGATAAAAATCTTTGATCAACGCAACATAGGGAAGAACTGTATCACATTTACTGACACGTCTGATACGGTCAATCAATTCAAGCATGTCTTTCTTTGCTTCTTTTTCATTGGAAATTGTACTAAAGCCATAGAACATCTGTTCCTCTTTAAACTTCGTCTTAACTTCTTTCATATGGATACCCCTGTCAATTATGCATATTCATAACAGGTCTTTTGTATGGATTTAAAAGATTGCTTATGCCCTCCATCGCAATTTTTTTCATACCATGAAAGATCTGCATGAATCAGACAATCTATATTGCCCTTACCTTATCATGATACCATATTTTCTAAGCGCTAGGTATCTTTTTTTTACATACACAAACGAATTTTCTTTTTTTATATTTTCTTTTCCGATATAATAGATACGGTGATATTATGTACAGATTAAAAGAAGATCATATGGAAGAGCTAGATATCAAAAAAAGCCGCTTCCTGTGCTATTTACATAAAAGTTTTTGTGAAGAAGACGCAAAAGCGTTTATCTTAAAAATCAAGAAGGAACATCCCAATGCGACACATCATTGTTATGCCTTTGTGATTGGTGAACATAATGAATTACAACGAAGCAATGATGATGGGGAACCTTCTGGTACTGCCGGTGTACCCATGCTGGAATGTTTAATGCATTCTCAGATGCAGGATATCACAGCGGTTGTTGTTCGCTATTTTGGCGGTATTAAATTGGGTGCTGGTGGATTGATTCGGGCATATTCTAAAAGTGTATCCAATGCCCTGCAGCACGCTGTTATCACAAAAAAAGAAAATATGAAGAAATATTCTCTCACATTTTCTTATGACCTGATTGGAAAACTTGACCATTACCTGCGTATAAATCATATTATCATATTAGATAAGGTATATGATGAACAGGTAACTTATACATTTCTAGTAAAAGATGCAATCGATGAGGATATCAGTGAAATGAGCAATGGTGCTTTCCTTCCTGAATTTATTGAAGATGTTATAATAGATATGGATATCACATTAGAGGAATCATAACGATTCCTTTTTTGTATCTTTGACTTCCATCCAGCTGAAATCATAGCGGTTGTTTGCATCCTGCCATTTCTTAAAAAAATCAAATAAAAACCGCTGGGCTAAGGAACAAGGTTTTACCTCGTGTTTTGCCTCCTCAAAGCTGTACCACTTTGCCTCATCTACTTCCCAATCACTGACATGATCCAGACACTCATCATCAGCCACTACTGTAAAATTGCACATCAGGGTATTGGTATTGGGGAAATATTCACTGCGATTATATCGATAAGCTTTTACCTTCAGACCAATTTCTTCTTCCAGCTCACGAATTAATGTTTCTTCTAAAGATTCCTTTTGATTTACATATCCAGCGACCAGTACATTATGATCTCTGCCATATTGTTTAATTAATAATATTTTATCTTTTTCAGGGTTTAATAACAACATGGAAACAGCTGTACTAAATACAGGAAAACGATATTCTTGGCACTGTTCACAATAAGGTATCCTTCCTTCATGTTCATGTTCTTTTAAAATAAGTGGATGTCCACATGTACTGCAATACTTCATTACATCTACCTCCAATTGCTATTAGTATACGGCAAATCAGGGATGCTACGCAATACTTAACCATATTTTTACATTTCTTCATGAATTTTAGTGCTATACTAACAAAATAAGCATACGATAGTAAAGGAAGGAAGACATGTATGACAACAAACTGGAAAAAAACAATTGCGCAAATGATATTGTTGATAGGGCTCATTAGCTTTGCTTTCTGGTTTGCGCTTAAGGATGATTATCAAGAAGTTCTGCATAATCTAAAAAGCGTATCCCTTGTCTGGATTGGCATTATATTTCTTTTTGGTATTTTATATTATCTTTTACAGGGATATATGTTATATACGATCACAAAGCCATATAAAAAAGATGTAACTTTCAAGGATGGCTGCTACAACGCTTATATTGCCGCATTCTTTAACGGGGTGACACCTTTGGGTGGTGGACAGGTAGCACAGACTTATGCTTTTCGTAAACTTGCCATTTCTTATCAAGATATCGCAAGTATCTTGTGGAAAGAGTTTTTTCTTTACCAAAGTGTAGTGGTTGGCTTTGCATGTCTTTTGATTATGACACATTTCACTTTCTCTATTCATACCTTTTCTGGTTATTTCCTATTGGTTTTGGCAGGTCTATGCATCAATGCTTCCGTTATATTGATTCTGTGGACCATGTCGCATTTTCCTAAATTATATACCTGGATCAGTGAAAAAGTCGTTTCCCTTGGGGAAAAGTTTCATATCATTAAAAAGAAAGAGGAAATCTTAGAAAAGTGGAATCTTCAGGTAGAATATTTCACAAAGGAAATCAAACAGTTAAAAAAAGATAAGCGTCTGATTAAAAAAGGTGTGATTATTGATTTATTAAGACAAATTATTTATTACAGTATCCCTTATCTGGTTGGGATTGGATTAGGCCTGCCTTTAAGTTTTGAGGATATCATGACAATTTTACTATTGTCATGTTTTATTCATATGTTAAATGCTTTAACACCATTACCAGGAGATTCAGGCTGGACAGAAAGTGCCTTTATACTAATATTCAGCGTACCTTTTGGAAAGATATATGCCAGCAGTATCATGATCTTATGGCGATTTGCGACATATTATCTGAATATTTTGATTGGTGGATGTATCTTCTTTATCATAAAAACCAAAAATGCTTAAAAACGGTGAAGCATCATCGAATAGATGATATTCCACCGTTTATTTTAACGAACTTCTTTTGCTAATTTCCATAGTTCACTGAAAGACACAAAACCGATTGCATCGCTTTTTTCTTTCGCAACCTGGCGCTGACGTTTTACATTTCCTTCATGTACAGCATTCAGATTATTTTTATCCATCATGTATTGTACATAAGAGAATTTCTTCAAAAGGAACCAATTCGCAATAAAGGTATTGATACATGCTTCCTTGTTTTCACTGGCCGCAAGCGTTTCCCTTAAAGACGCTTCCTGTTCCTTACCCATCTGATTTGCCAAATCATACATTTCTGCATAACTTTCAAACATTTTAGAATCCAGATTACGCTGAACGATACCTGCTTTACTGTTTTGGAAGAAGAATGAATCAACTGCCTGAAGCATCAGCTCCACGTTTTCCTCATTCATACAGTCTGCGATAATCTCATTACGAGTTCCCTCATATTCATTTTCTGGTTCGCTCATTACATAATACAACGCTTTTGCTTTCACATATTCTTCTTTATCTCCTAATGCCAATATGATTGCCTTTTGGACGTCATCGAATTTCCCATATACTACGTAAGGACATACAATGCTTCCTTTAGGCAATTTGAATGCATCCTTATAACGGATGATTTGATTTGCGATTGCATCTTTATTGATATTTAATCTCAGACCTACACAAATCTTGAGATTACAGTCCTTTTCAAACAGTTTTGATAATAAAGTATAAACTTCCTCTTTGCCCTCTACTGTTTCTATCGTGGAAAGATAATCTTCTAAAAAGCCATTAAATTCACAAATTCCGGTATTCCCTTCTCTAGCATCTTGAACTTCACTCAAAATATCATAAATTGCCATAGTTTTCCTCCTTTCCTTGACGTATGTTTGACATTTGAAGATAAATGGAACTATGTCACTGTTGTATATGAATAGGTTCCCGATGATGAGTGGGAACCATAGCGCTTTCATTTTGTTGTTTTCCTAATTTTATTGTACAACCTTTTGAAAATAATTCAATCTTTATTTCATTTTTTTCACTTTTTCATTGTATTAATGTGCCTGTGCATAGTTATATAAAAGCACATTGATTTCACCCATTACATTTTTCCCTGCTTCCCCAAGAGAAGTATATACAGATACTGCATAAGGATGATCACTCATTACCAGTCCTGCGGCATTCCAAGCACTACCATAACAGCCATCCTTCTGCATAATTGGCACATCTAAATAACGCTTCAGACAATCTCCTGGCGCAACTCCATATAATCGCTGTGACAGCTCAGGAAAACTGTTTAGATGCTGATATAAATATACAAGTGCATCATTCATATAATGTACAGTAATATTGTTGGAATAATATGGCGTTTCATAATTAATGGAGCTATATTTTTTAATTGCTTCACGATAGCTTCCCCAGCCGCCTATGCCTTTAAACAGGATACGGGATGCTGTGTTGTCAGAGTAAACGATACTATAAAACTGCAGGTCTGCGATAGATATCTTATCTCCGGGTTTCTTTGTATCCCCGATTGGTCCACCTTCTTCAAAATCATCTTTCTCATAAAGCAGCAAATCACTTTGTAATATCTTTCCAGCATTTTCCTGTTCATAATAATACATATTCAAAGGCAATTTATAAGTACTTCCTGCCACCATCCATTGATTACCATTCACAAAATACTCTTCACCTGTCGTAAAACTATGAAAACTAATCGCAACCTGTGTGGTAAGACCTCTTTTTTTCATATAATCCTTTAAGATTGCTTCTAAACTCATATTCTTATAATCATAATCAAAGGATACCTTTGATACTACATCTACTTTTGGCGTGCTGTCTATCACATTGATAACTTGACACTTCTTTTCTGTATTGCCACTTTGATCTTTTGCACTTACACAAAATTCATGTTCCCCTACAGTAAAGTCCTCTTCTTTCATGTTGAGTGTCACATTTACTTTTGATTTTTCATCTTTTGCGGTATATAGATCTTTAATAGAAAATCCTTTATACAAGTCTACTTCCTTCACAGGGAGTGTGATTTTTGGTTTCACATGATCTTCCACGTGAAAAATCACTGGATAATCTTTATCTCTGAAATGTAAGGTAACTGTATAGTCTTTGATTTCATCAAACTTGAATAAAGAGGAATCAAATTCTTCATCACTTCGTTGTCCTTCAAAATAATAAGAACTGTTGGTTGGTGCTTTTTCATTATAATCTAACGTCACTTCTTTCACTTTTTGTGTAATATCTTCATATACCTGTGTGATATAATAAGCTGCACCAGCACAGCCAACCAATAAAATACTTAAACATAATAAAAGTATAATTTTTATCTTTCTTTTTAATTTTTTCTTTTTCTTCACTGCCATAATCATTTCCCCTTTGATATCTACAATGTAATATTATTTTATCACGTAATGCGACATAATGTATACGTGAATTGTATTTCCGATGTATTTCATAAATTTAACGTTTTTTCCTGATTTTAGGATACTGTTTTTTGATTTTTTCTAATTTTCAATTATTTTTCACGGCTTCTGTTTTGTGTAAGGATTCATATCTGCCAAACGCTCATAGGCATCACTTGTAATTGCGACAACATCACAAAAATAAATACCTTCCGCTTTTAGAATATAAAAGCGATATACAGGCAGACGATATGGTAAAAATGTTCGTATCCGCTTAAGTGTAGGATATAATAAATCATATCCAATGATGTCCTCTTTTGTGAACTCTGTATGATGGAAAAAGTAATAATAATCTCCTTGTAAGAGTTTTTCTTCAGCTTCTTCTTTACTAATCAAAGGCATTGTATCCACTTCTTCAATATTTTTTTGATAAGGAAGCACGATACAGGGATACGCTGCTTCTAATGTATCTATTATTGTAAAATGAATGGCATCTTTACCTTCCGCATATATTGGTGCGTTTTCACTTTTTTGAGTAATCAAAACTTCTAATGCATCAGGTCCTGTTTCAATCACATGATATATAGGTGATGTAATCTTTCTTGTTTGCGCATAAACTGATTGATATTGTTTCGCAAGTTGAAGCATTTTTTCACTATTGCTTATAGTACTTCTTTCTATTTCCTGTTTATATTGGATATGAATGGAGGCATCACGATATACAGAAACATTTTTTTCATCATCTTCTAAGTGATATTTTACATCATAATCATTTGATGATTGAATCTGTCCTTCCATTTGTAGCTGTTCTTTCGCAAGTTGCATACGTTCCTTTAAAAAATTGTCCTCAAAATCACCAATCTCTGCGGCTTGAAGATTTACATTTTGATATCGATATACAGGCAATGCTTTGATATCTTCATATGTGTTATCATAAACATCTTTGCGGTTTTTATCAAATAATGAATCAAATTTACCACCACCTAGCCAATCATAGCTTTGTGGTGTATAGGTCTTTTTTTCTATTTGTGGAATATTGGGCAGATAAGTGATCGCACCATAAGAAACATGTGACTTGGGAATTAAAAAGATGATGAGTATTGCGGTAATGATGACGATTCCCACTGGCAGATAAATTTTTTTTCTACGTTTTTTAACTGTCTGATTCGTTTTTACCTGATATTTCAGCTGAGCAATCTGTTGTTCATTTAATTTAAAATGATTCAGATCATCTTTATATTTCTTCATAGATATCACTTCCTTCCAACATCTCTTTTAAACATTTTCTTGCCCGCCTTAACCATGTTAATATCGTTGCTTCTTTCTTTCCTAGAATAGATGCGATTTCTTTTACGCTGTATTCTTCATAATAAAAAAGATAAACAACATCCCGATATTTCTGTGGCAGTTTTTTAACATATGGCAAAACCACAAGGGGTGTGTAGGTTTCCTCTTGTGCATATTGATCCTTTAATTCTACTGTTTTTCTGATACGTTCATGTTTCCAATGATCTTTACATGTATTGATTGCTATGCGTAGTACCCATGCTTTTTCTTTATAAACATTTTCAAATTCGGGTCGTTTTGCGTTCATGATTTTCACAAAACTATCCTGTAAAACATCCTGAGCATCTGCTTCATGCTGCATATGTTGTAGTACGACGCGATAAACCATATTTCCATAGCGGTCAATGAAATCATCTATCGTTTCACACAACATTTCCTCCTGTTTATCCATACTTCTTCCATTTCCTTTCATAAATATAACGCTTTGTTTTCATGTATTATTTCAAAATCTTAAGAATCCTATGAAAATTCCTGGTTTACTTCCTTTTGAATCCATTATACAATAGATACATATTATAGAAAAGGTGATGAAAAATGAAGACTGAATTACTATTATCTCTTCTGGAAACAAATGCCCGTTACTCTACAAGAGATTTGGCAGATGTTTTATTAGAAGACGAAGACAGTGTCATTCATACGATGAGTGATCTGGAAAAGAAAAAAATTATTTGTGGATACCACACGATCATTAACTGGGATAAGACAAATAAAGAAAAAGTGATGGCGTTGATTGAAGTAGGAGTCACACCGGAACGTGATTATGGCTATGACAAGATTGCGAAGAATATATACCGTTATCCTGAAGTAGATACTATGTATCTTATGAGTGGAAAAAGTGAATTCATCGTAATTATCTATGGAAAAACGATGCAGGAAGTCAGTAACTTTGTTGGCACAAAATTAGCGCCTACACAAAACGTGGTTTCCACATCTACTTTCTTCGTTTTAAAAGAATATAAAGTAAACGGCGTTATTTTTGACGAAGAAGAAAAACATAACGAAAGATTGGTTGTGACGCCATAATGTATGAAAAATTTCTAAGTGAAAAAGTACAGACGATTCGCCCCAGTGGCATCCGTAAGTTCTTCGATTTAGCTTCTCAAATGGAAGGAGTTATCTCTTTAGGTGTTGGTGAACCTGATTTTGATACTCCCTGGCATATTCGTGAAGCCGCAATCTATTCCATTGAAGAAGGCAGAACGCACTATACTGCAAATCAGGGATTATTAGAACTGCGAGAAGAAATCGTATCCTATGCAAAACGCCGTTTCAATCTGGATTATGATCCAAATGATAATGTCATTGTGACTGTTGGTGGCAGTGAAGCAATTGATATCGCCATGCGTGCACTTGTTAATCCAGGAGATGAAGTTATCTTAATGGAGCCATGTTATGTCGCATATACACCAAGTGTAGAATTATGTGGCGCAAAACCTGTGCATATCAAATTGGAGCATAAAGATGAATTTAAATTAACACCAGAAAAACTGGAAGCTGCCATTACTCCAAAAAGCAAGGTTATGCTGTTAAATTATCCTAGCAATCCTACTGGTGGTGTCATGACGAAAGAAGATTATGAAAAGCTTGTGCCAATCATCAAGAAACATGAATTAATCGTCATCAGTGATGAAATTTATGCTGAATTAACATATGATGGAGAGTTCTGTTCACTTGCGAACTTTGAGGAAATCAAAGATCAGGTCATTGTTATCAACGGTTTCTCAAAAGCCTTTGCGATGACTGGCTGGCGTTTAGGTTATACCCTTGCCAACAAAGAGTTCACTGCTGCTATGAATAAAATCCATCAGTACATTATTATGTCTGCCCCTACTGCTGCACAATATGGTGCGATTGAGGCACTTCATAATGGTGATATTCATGTTGCGGAAATGAAAGAAGCCTATGAATCAAGAAGAAACTTTATCACAAAAGGCTTTAATCGTATTGGCTTGCCAACACATCTGCCTCATGGTGCCTTCTATATCTTCCCAGATATTCGCTCTACCGGTTTAACAAGTGATGAATTCTGTGAAAAATTATTGGCAGAAGAAAAAGTAGCTTGTGTCCCAGGCACAGCCTTTGGTGATGCTGGTGAAGGCTTTGTCCGTGTATCTTATGCGTATAGCATTGAGCATATCAAAGAAGCAATCGAAAGAATCGATCACTTCATGCGTAATTATCGCTAATATTCAGGGTATATCGTATATTCGATATACCTTTTTCTTTGCCTTTTGCATATTTTATGTACATAAAAGTTGTTAATTTGCAATTTTTATGTACATGAAAATTGTTTTGATGCAAGAAATATGTACATAAAAGTTGCAACATGTGCTATGAATATAACCAGTGGCAGCCTACTGAAAGTAGCAATAGCTGTAAAAGTAAGAGAACGGCAACAGCAAAGCATGAAAGATTATTATGAGGATTTAGCAAAATATTTTTCTATATATAATATCAGTACACAAGGGTGCATCAAACAATTTCCACTTTATATGCTCATGTTTCTTGCGATATAATATTTACGCAAATATTTTATGACATGTGCAAAGCAAAACGAGAAGAATCTTATGATCATGATTCCTCTCGTTTGTTTTTTCTTTTCCATTTACGCAATAGTTCCTTCATACTAGATATATACACTCTGAGCAATCCATCTTGATCTGCAGAGCTTCTTACAAAAATATATAGCACATGCAGTACCATAATCAATCCCACAATCGGCAGCCAGTCTTTATCACAAAACAGTAAAAAGCATCCCATCATAAATTCCATAAAATATTTAGATGTGAATTGTTTATTATCTTCCTGCATTGTGATTTTGACACTATCCTGAAATTCGTATTCCTCCTTCAATTCCTGATCCATTCGGGCATAGGTTGAACATGTTTCATCTTTTTGATTATATACAGCTTTGATATACGCCTTTTGTATACGACATAGTGCCATTCGTTTATCAATTTCATTAAAATGGTCTTGAAAGATTTCTTCATCATGCTCCTTCTTTAAGATATTTTCGATTTCAGAAATAGAAAAGTCTAGTTGCCGCAATACTTTGATTTTCCATAAAATCAATAATTGATCTTCACGATATTCACGATAGCCGTTCTCATTGCGCAAAACTTCAATCAATCCCTTTTCTTCATAATATAATAACGCTTTTTTTGTGATACCTGTTTCTTTGATTACTTCATGAAATAACATAAATTACACCTTCTAACCATAACTTACAAATCTGTTATGAAACTGTAAGTTCAATCACACGCAGTTTTTTTCTACTTTGATTATACTATAGATGTCAATGATAGGAGGGATACATGATGGCAAAATTCTTACAAATCGCTAAAGCAATCTTCTGTATCGTATGTTTAGGATACGACGAATCTGCATTCATGTAATTATTTAATTGACACGCGTTCTATCACCTTTTTCTGTGTATAAACAAAGTAAAGAAAATAGATGATACACAAGTACGCACATAATCCAAATACAGGCTGTCCTTGATCAATCGCAAGCAACATGAAAAATAATGCGATACATAAGGGGTAGCCTTTTTGTTTTAGACTGACATCAATAATCGCAACCCATATCCAGTAATTCTTTCCTTTCCATGGAAAATGTTGAAATATATATTGTAATACTTTATCTATCCGCTGTTGCTGTTTTTGTTTTTTTCTTTCTATTGCAGTTGCCTGTTTTCCACAAAATAATCTTTCCACCATAAGTTCACGATGCTGTTTCATAATCATAAGATAAGGCAGATGCCAAAATAGTCTTAATAAAAACAGTAAACAGATGCATAAGATAATGAACTGATATTTGGTGATAAAAGATATCCAGTTACCAATATTTAAAATACAAAACATCAAAAATATTGGCATTAATTCTCTTAATGGATTTACGATATTTACACTGATTCCTTCCCCAAAATAACCACTTTTTGTCGCAAAGGTAGCGTAAAAAAATGACACATAATAAACAATTTGTAAAACAAGCATAAAGCTTATAAAGGAAAGCGAAATCGTTGAAGATAATATATAATATATCAACTGTGATAATAAGAATGGTATCAGTTGCGCTATAAAAGCAAATGGCAGAAGCCCTGCGACATACTTTCGTATTTGGATTGGAAATGCTAATAATGTTTTCCATCGTCCTTCGGTTTCGTGATGTGCCATAATCCGGTAAAACAGAAATAATAAAGCAAATGCCGGAAAAGCAGATATCGACATCATTAGCTGTTCATGTGTCATTGGCTCTAAGATTCCTACAACGATTGTTAAGGAATCTTCATTATAAGTACCAAACGCATAAAGAAACGCTAGAATCATCACGATTGCAAGATATTTCCAGTCTTGATCTTTACAAATCATTTTCCATCTCATAAAACATCACCTTTGAAATATGCATGTAACTGATTTTTATCTTTTGTATCTATTGCTATACCTTTTTCATTTAATAAAATCAGGCGGTCCGCTAATGGCTCTAATTGATCAATCGTATGAGTGGTTAATAAAAAAGTTGTATGTTCTTTCATTTCTTGCAAAAGTTCAATCAAGTTAATGACACTTTTTGAATCAATTGCCACAAATGGTTCATCCATCACGATCATATCTGCACCACTTAATAAAATCATCGCAATCCCTGCCTTTTGTTTTTGCCCAGAACTGCATTTGTTTACACGTTGATTTAAATAGTCTACTGACAAGGCTTGTAATACTTTTTGAACAAACGGACTCTGTAAATCGAAATCCTGATGATGAAAACAGCGATAGAAATATCGTAAGTTATCTAGTACACTTAATTGTTCTATCAAAGGAGAATCAAAAGGTAAATAACCTATATGTATACCATTTCGCTCAACACTTCCTTCATATGGCAAAAGACTGCCACATAATAGGTTTAATAGTGTGCTTTTACCGCTGCCATTTCTTCCTGCCAATAGCACACAACCTTCTTCTCCTATTTCTAAGGAAAAGTCATGTAATACATCCACCTCATCATATGCAAATGATAGATGTTCAATTTTTATAGAATTCATTTGAATGCCTCCTGTCTATGCGATGAATTATATGCTCTACCCTAAGGGGAAAGTCAATATTTCTTAAGAATTTTTTACAAAAAAATTAAAAGGACAGCTTTGTACTGTCCTCAAATAATTGATTATGGAGCGCATTGGAGCGTATTTGGCACCCTTTGGAGCGTATTTGGCACCCTTTGGAGCGTATTTGGAGCGTATTGGAGCGCATTGGAGCATATCGGAGCGTATCGGAGCGTATTTGGAGCGCATTGGTTTATATCAAAATAATAACAATCATATTTTTCGAAATAATTTGGATGCATAATCACTAATATAATATATATTTCAATAGTAAAGATAATTAAAATATCATTTTTTTACATAATCAATATCCCCTTAAAATTTTTCTCGTTCATGATTAAAAAAAGCGATATATTTCAATCGCTAATCTTTCGCCTTTTGAACCTTCAATTGTTTTCCTTTGATAGTTTTCTTTTGTAATGCTTTCAAAACGATTTTTCCTTTCCCATGTAGGATATCTACATATGATTGACGATCCTGTATCTGAATGACACCAATATCATCACCTGTGACACCTTCAATTTCACAGATTGCACCAACGATATCGCCAGCACGAATTTTCTTACTTTTTCCACCATTTAAATAAATCTTCATTGTATCCTTACGAAGTTCTTTGCCTTTTTCTTCTTTAATTTCGATTGGATGACGCAAACCTTCTAATGCCTGTTCATCAACGATAACCTCTAAGATTTCTTTCGTATCCTTGATATCTAATGATTCATTTAAAAATTCTTCTAATGCCGCAACACGTGCACCATCATATTGTGCAATAAGTGAAATCGCAACACCACTTGCATTTACACGTCCACTTCTACCTAATCGATGTACATAGGTTTCCGCCTGATTTGGCATATCATAGTTTATAATATGAGAAACATCCTTGATATCAATTCCTCTTGCGGCAACATCTGTCGCTACAAGAATTCTCAATTTACCTTTCTTAAAATCATTCAAATTATCCATACGATCTTCTTGAAGCATGCCACCATGGATTTTATCAACACTTAAATCAAGTTTATATAATGCATCACACACTTCTTTTACATGCTCCTGCGTTTTCGCAAAAATAATACAACTTGCTGGCTGTAACTGGCAAAGCAGCTTGATTAAAAAATCAAGTTTTTCATGTTCTTTCATACGATATGCATAATGTGTCACAAGTTCTGTAACTGCATGAGTACTTGCGATTTCCACCATATTTGCATTTGGAATAAAGCTGGTTGCTAATTCCTGTATCGCTGGTGGATAAGTAGCACTAAATAAACAGGTAGTTAAATTTCCAGGGAAATAACCCATGATTTCTTTTACATTATCAATAAACCCCATATTCAGCATTTCATCAGCTTCATCAATAATACATGTTTTTATATTGTTTAATTTTAGCGTGCCTCTTTGCAAGTGATCTAAAATTCTACCTGGTGTTCCTACAACAACATGACAGCGCTGTTTTAAATCCTGTACCTGAAAACGATACGGCTGTTTCCCAAAGATTGCGGCACTTTTTAAACGTTTATATGCACCTATATTATCAAATTCCTCTTTGATCTGCAAGGCAAGTTCTCTTGTAGGTGTTAATACCAAGCATTGTGGATCACGTTCGTCCCATATAATATTCTCAATAATCGGAATCGCAAAAGATGCTGTTTTTCCACTTCCGGTTTTGGATTTGACGATGACGTTTTTCCCTTCTAAAATTAAAGGAATAACTTCTTCCTGTACTGGTAATGGTTCTTCGTATCCTAATTTGTCTAATGCTTCTAAAATTGTTGTATCTAATTGAAAATCTTCAAATTTCATTTTATTCACTCTCATTTCCATTCCCTATTATACAGGAAGTAGATAGAAATTGCACAGTTTAAAAAATTAATCAAACATCATTAAGCAATCAAACTAGAAATCATCTTCATAAACAATATAAAAAGCGTTATTTATCACTATGATTATTTAATATTTTATAATTTTTCCACAAAAAATAAAGTGTAAATAATATATGGACTGCACAATAACATAATCAATAACTGTAATTCTGTTTTAATAAAGATATTAGATGAAGAACCAATTTCCGTCAAATAAAATAAATAATGATAATTCATGAATTTTTGTGATAAATAAATTAAACCATAACTGAAGATAATTAGATACAGCCATAGAGAATAGGCTTTCCCTTTTATCAAAGCTTTGTGGGCAAATATCATTATAAAAAAGGGAAGGATATAAATGATATCATCTTGATATATGATTGGTTCGTGAAGCTGTTTTAAAACAAGTATATAAATAAAGTTAGATAATAATATAAAAAAGATAATTACGATGTCCAAAACTACTGCATTTTTATTGGTATTTTTCATAAGATTATTTCCTCCATTTTTATATTCATAGTTTACCATTACATGATTTCCAAATTATGAAGAAACACTTATGTTTTTCTTATTAAATTATCAACTGATAGCAACAGGCAGTTTTCAAAACTTACAAAACTGTAATCCTAATGTCACCAAAATGACAAGACAAATACAATATTACCCATTATAATAGGAGTGTAGAAACAAGGAGGGCACTGATTATGAAGAAAGTCTTACAAATCATTGGCGCAGCTTTATGTATAATGTTATTTGGCTGTGAAGAATCTACTTTCTCAAAATAAGGTCCTTTGTGTAAGGCATGGCGATGAAGCTATGCCTTTTTTAATTAATAATCAATTTTCTTAACCAATTCTATAACAAACGTTCAATTGTGTACTATTTTAATATCTGATAGAATGAAAGTAACTTAGGAGCGTGTCTTATGAAAATAAATGAAATTATAAAAACAAAACGTATTGAAAAAGGATTAACACAGGAACAGGTCGCCAACTCGCTTGGAGTTTCTACTCCTGCGGTAAATAAATGGGAAAAGGCAGTTTCTTATCCTGATATTACCTTACTTCCTGCTTTAGCCAGATTATTAGATACTGATTTAAATACCTTGTTATGTTTCAAAGAAGAATTGTGTGATCAGGAAATAGGTGAGTTTGTAAATGAATTAGCTAATTTTGCACGTAAGCATACTTTAGATGAATGCTTTACACTGGCACAAAAAAAGCTTCAGGAATATCCAAACAGTGATAAACTAAAGCTGAATATCACAATCACATTAGATGGCCTTGGTATGTTTACCAATGAGAAAAAAACAGTTGCTCATATCAATCAGATACAAGCTTACTATCATGATTTAAAAAATAGTAAAGATACACAAATTACGCAGTATGCGACAACGAGAATTATCTATTATGAGATGGAACAAGCGCATTATGAGAAAGCTGAACAATTATTAAAGGAATTGCCTGATGAGTTACAATTTGATCGTCAACAGATTCATGCGACAATCGAAAAGCAGAAAGGTAATCTGGATGAAGCTTGTAAGTTGATGGAACAAAAATTGCTTCGTATAACTAATGATCTTCACGCTTGTTTTTCTTTTTTGATGAATATCGCATGGCAACAAGGTCGTATAAATGATTGTGATATGCTCGCAGATAAATTTCAAACTATCGCAAAAATTCTTGATTTATGGGAATATACCAGTCGTGTTTTACCATTTGAACTTGCGGTAAAAAAGAAAGATATAGATACATCCATTGATTATTTAAGAAATATTATGAAAGCAAGTATTACCCCTTGGCAAATACAATCCTCTGTTTTGTATCAACATATTCCAAATAAAACTGGTACAACACAAATGGGGCAGAAGACATCTAAACAAATTCTTGATGACTTGGCGAATCCTGAATATGAAGAATATGCTTTTATACAACAGGATGAACGTTTTCAGGATATCATAAAACAATACAAGGAAAAAGGAATCGATAGATTCTTAGAAGATTTATAATGGAAAACAGAACATATAAATGGAGAAGCTTGTTACACTTCTTCTAAAATTAAAAGAGTACCCTGGGCCACATTACTTGCGACAGTAAGAGGTGCGGGTACTACGGTCATTCATATTATATATCTTTTACCTAAAAATGCAATGCTAAAATTACATATATGATTTACTTTTTAAATCAATAATTTTCATGACATCTTATGAAAACGCGATATTATCATTGATATACCTTTTTGACTTTTTTCTTTGATTTCCTTATCAAAAAACTTTCTTATAAAAAACGTGAATTGCTCACGTTTTTTATATAATCTGAAAGATATAAAATTTTAAATAAGATGTTTCTTCCATCGTCCAAAGGATTGGATGGTCATGATTTTGTTGTGTCACAGATACCTGTTTCAAAGTAACACCTGTTTCTTTCGCAGACTCTCTTAACATTTTTTCAAAGTTTGCTGTTTCCATAAAGCGTGAACAACTGCAGGTAATCAGATAACCGCCTCTGCCTAATAGCTTCATTGCTTGTTTATTGATTTTTTTATAACCTTGATAAGCATGATCAATGGTTCTACGAGATTTTGTGAAAGCAGGTGGATCTAGAATGATAATATCATATTTCCCTGGTTCACATGTTTCCAAAAAATCAAATACATCTGCTTTGATAAAAGACATACGTTCTTCCAAATGATTCAGTTTGGCATTTTCATAAGCCTGATCAAGAGCTGTTTGCGATACATCAACGGCATCTACATGTAGTGCATTTCCATAGGCTGCATTTAACGCAAAGCCACCTGTATGTGTAAAACAATCTAAGACCTTTTTGCCTTCAGCCATATTTCTTAATAACACACGATTGCTTTTCTGATCTAAGAAATAGCCGGTTTTCTGTCCATTTTCAACGTCAACATGAATACGTAGACCATTTTCATTGATAATTGTCTGTGTTGGTAAATCAGCATTTCGCCAATACCCTTTTTCCAATGGCAAGCCTTCTTTTGTACGAATTTTTACATCATTTCGCTCATAAATGCCTTTGACATCCTGACCATCTTCGCTTAATACTTCTAGTAGGATTTCATATAACATATCTTTGATTTGTTCCATACCATAAGTACTGATTTGCGCGACCAGAATATCATTATAACGATCTACTGTTAATCCTGGAAGTTCATCAGCTTCTCCAAAGATCAAGCGACAGTTTGTAATGTTTTCTTTTTCTAATGTCTTACGGAAATCATAGGCGAATTTGATACGTTTTTTAAAGAAATCACGATCAAATACTTCATCAGGATTTTTTGATAAAATACGCACTGTGATATGACTGTTTCTGGATAGAAAACCAGTGCCTAAGTATTTTCCTTTTTCGCTGATGATATCCACAAGTGTTCCATTTTCTGCATCCTCATCAATGGATTCCAGATTATTTTTATACATCCACATCTGACCTTTTTCAAGCCATGATGCGCCTTCTTCTGATATGATGACCACAGGATATTTTCTTTTCATATACATACCTCTCATTCACAAATACACCTCATTTTACCACAATGTTTTCATAACATACAATGCTTATGATAAAGATTTGATAAAAATTGGTGTGATAATAATGGAAACACAAAAAAACACAGAAGAACCATTTGAACCCTGGCTATTCTGTGTTTTTTGTTACTTTAAAATACTTTGAATTTTTGCTTTCAGTTCTCTTGCGGCTGTTTCACAATCATCTTGTTTCATAATCGCTGATACAACACAGAGTCCATCAATATCTGTGCCTTTTAAAATATCGCAGTTATCTTTATTTAATCCTCCAATTGCGCCAACGGGAATGGATACATGTTCACAAATGTCTTGTAAAGTTTCTACCTTTGTAAGAACTGTTTTTACTTTTGTAGTTGTAGGATAAATTGCGCCAACACCCAGGTAGTCTGCGCCATCTGCTTGCGCTATCATGGCAGCTTCTACAGTTTTTGCGGTCGCACCAACGATCTTATCTGGTCCCAATAGTTTTCTTGCGAGTGCCACTGGCATATCATCTGCGCCTACATGAACTCCTGCGGCATCCACTGCCATCGCAACATCTAATCGATCATCAATCAGTAAAGGTAAATCATAACGATCACTAATCGCTTTTACTTTATTTGCTAAATCTATATATTCCTTCGTTGTCCGATTCTTTTCACGTAATTGGATAAGTGTGACACCACCTCTACATGCAGCTTCTACTTTTGATAAAAACTCATCTTCTGTCATATTTGTAGAATCTGTGACCAGATATAATGTTAAATCTAATTTGCTCATAGCACTACCTCACTTATTTTTGCATATTTTAAATACTCTTCTTTTTCTAATGCATACAGCCAATCAAATAATTTATAATGGAAACTTCCCGGCATCGTTGTTACTTTCAAACACTTTTCAGCGACAACGCCAAAAAAGCTACATGCCAGCATACAAGCTTTTATAGGCTCCATACAGGATAAAAAAGTCGCAGTGATTACATTTAACATACAGCCTGTGCCAGTACATAAAGTCAATAATTCACAGCCGTTTTCTACTTTATAGGTATGTATCCCATCGCTGATGATATCTACAGCTCCACTGCATAAGATACAACAGCCTATTTGTTTCGCAAACTCCTGAATCCAGATGGCACTGTCTTCTACACGTTCGATATCAGAATCTCCAACATCAATGCCAAGTGCATGTGCAGGTTTTCCTGCCATTGCACGAATCTCTGAAAGATTTCCTTTGATTACATCGATATGGTAAGCATCCATCATTGATTTTGCATAATTATAACGCAAGTCGCTACAGCCAACACCTACCAAATCTAAAACAACTGGTATGTGGTTTTCGTTAGCAGTTTTTATGGATACTATCATTGCTTCATTTCGGATATCATCAAAGTTTCCCAGATTTAAGGCAAGTGCTTTCGCGGTTTTGGTGATTTGTGCTACTTCATCCGGGTGTTGTGCCATAATTGGTTTTCCACCTAACACAAGAACTGCATTAGCACAATCATTCATAGATATGGGATTAGTGATACAATGAATCAGATTATGCGTCAAGTGCAGCTTCGCTTTGTCCTGCCACAACTCCTCTTGTATATTCATAAGTCTTACCTCCAAGCTTTCTCTGCATTTTCGCAAGCATGCCATTATGCTGCAGTTTCAACAGGAATGCGAAAGCAATACTTCCTCCAATGATGGTTCCCATCAGGAAACTTGGCACATAGAACATCCATGTTAATCCATTTTTACCCCATAGATATGCCATAACAGGATAGGATACGATAGCACCAATAATCCCTGTACCGATAATTTCTCCAAGCACAGCGGCCCAGATTTTTCCATTGCTTGCTCGATATAGTATGCCAGATAATGCTGCGCCAAAGACAGCTCCTGTTAATGCAAGTGGTGGAATTCCCATACATGCCATACGAATAATACCGATAGCTACAGCACACCCCAAAGAATACCATGGTCCCATCAATACTGCCATTGTGATATTGATCAAGTGAGCCATCGGACACATTCCTTCTACTCGAAGAATGGGTGATATTACCACACCTACCGCTACCATCATCGCAAAAAATACGCTACGAAAAATTTGATTTTGTTTGTTCATAAAAAACACCCTCCTATTTGTTCGCTGGAAATGCTGAACCAAATAAAAGGATACAAATAAAAATCAGCGCCGTTTATCGGGTTCAGTTTCCAGATATGGTACGGTCGAAACGCTTGCCAGTTTCCTCTCAGCCTGTCTGCAGGCTCCCTCGCTGATTATCTTTTAATGTAAGGCGCTCCCCTTCCATTAGCAGTAATAAAAAAGAGATATATCCACGTAAAGACATATCTCAGATTACCTCTGTTATACTCCCTACGCCGGCATTACCCGTATCAGGTTCACAGGGTCGAAACGTAATGTTTCCTCTCAGCACACATTGGCTCCCCTTTTTATTACATTAGTATGGTACCACTTTGAAATAAGGATTGCAAGAGCTTTTTTTCATAGTGATTTACATTAGAAATAAGATATATTCAGACTTTTTATGCAGTCACACTGCTTCCCTGCAGCTCCTTTTGTACAAGCGTTGTTTTAACCCATCGATTTTGTTGATAGATCCATTGCCCTACAATACATTCTAAAATATTACTTAACAGCATCGCAAGCCATATACCGGTGATACCCAATTCCGTGAACTTATGAAACAGGATAATCATAGGAATACGAAAGCCCCATAGCCGCAACATTGAAAGAATAAAGGTAGTATTGGTATGCCCGGATCCATTGAAAACACTGTTTAAATTCATATACCAGCCCATAAAAACACCTGTCAGTAATGCGAAGAAATTGTACTCAAATGCAATAGACAGTAACTCTTCACTGGCATCTGGAACAAATATACGGGTAAATGGATTGATCAACAGCATGCCGATAATCGTTAACGCAATGGCACTGATCACGGATATACGCATGGTCACCCAATAACATTTTCTTGCCCTTTCGATATTACCGGCACCTAAATTCTGACCAATAAATGTCGCAAGTATGGAACCGAAGGATACAATCGGTATATACATCAAATTCACAAGTTTACCACCAACACCATACGCAGATATCGCCACTGCTCCATAGAACACGATATATTTATTCATAATCACAAAGCCTAAACTTTCTAAGAACTGACCACTCGCTGCTGGTATACATAGACGTAGAATTGTTTTCCCATCAGATAACTGAAAAGGATATTTACGAAACGCCACATAAACTTCATTGTCTTTTGAGCGAATAGATCGATAAGCAAGTGGTAGTACAAGAATCTTTGATAATACTGTCGCTACTGCTGCCCCCATGATGCCCATATGGAACATAAAGATAAATAATGGATCTAAGAATACATTTAATATTGACGCAATCGCATTTAATTTTACACCGCTTTTACTATCCCCGGCACTTTGACGAATTGCCATATATAGATTTAATAAGATCAATCCCAGATAATCAAATGATATTCCAATCAGATAATCATGAGAATCCTGATATATTTCGGCTGGTGTATCCAGATATCCTAATATTGTATTTGAAAATAAGATTGTGCCAACGCTTAATATAATCGCAAATATAAACGCAAAGTATACCAGGGCTGTCGCAAAACGGTTAGCTTCATCTTTTTGTTTTGCGCCTAGTTTGGTAGATATGATTGCAATCGCTGCCGCACTTAATCCAGATGCCACACTTTGTGCACACCACATAATTGGTCCAACAAGTGATACAGCCCCGACCTGTAGTTCACCAATCTGACCTACCCAGAACGTATCAATTACGTTATATAATGAGTTTAAAAAATTAAGTAAAAATAAAGGAACCGCCATACGAAACAGTGCCTTTGTCAGATTTCCCTCTAAAATCCCTGTTTGATCCATAATCTCCCTCTTCTCTAAAATCTTGTTACCATTATACCACGTCATAAACGCCCTTGGAATGCGTAGTTTGGTTATCTTTTACGTGTTTTATATATTTCATTTCTTTTCTTAATCTTACACTGTTTTTTTCTCGTAAAAAGGATATAATAATCAATAGAGATACACTTTGAAAGGAGCTTATATGGACAAGAAAGTTGTTGTTTGTGATATTGATAATACCTTAATTGTAAAACATACGACCTTGACACCACGTGCAAAAGCAGTCATTCAAACGTTACAAAAGCATGGCATTTATTTTGGCATTGCTTCTGGGCGATCATTGATTGAAGTGAAGCGAATGATCCATGCATGGGGATTTGAGGATTTAGATTTATTGATTTCTTTAAATGGATCTATTTTATGGGATGGTATTGTAAAGAAAGAATATCAGTATTATCTAATGAAAAAGGAATGGATCAAAGAAGTCATTGCATTCATGAGCCAGTTTGATACCAATCCGATGATGTATAAAGGGAATCATTTGTTATGTGGAAAACTGGATGAAATGGTACGTTTGTCCACATCTTCTTCTAAAATGGAGCCTGTGGTTGTGGATTCTATGGCAGATTTTTATACTGAAGATAATGCGAAAATCATGTTTCGTACAAGTGAAGAGGATACCAAAAAGGTGGAAGCTTATTTTAAGGAACATCCAAATGGTAAATATCGTGCATTTAAGACACAGTCTACATTAATAGAATTTTCAGATGATCGTGTATCCAAGGCTTATACGTTACAGAAGTTTTGTGATCTGCATGATTTATCTTTAGATGATGTGATTGCTTTTGGAGATACTTCTAATGATAACGATATGTTAATGGCGAGTGGATGGGGCGTCTGTTTACGTAATGGCAGTGAGGATACTAAGGCAATTGCAGATGAGATCACAGAGAAAACCTGTGCAGAAGATGGATGGGCAGATTATATGGAAACGCATGTGATTCAGCCAAAAGGATGGTAAAAGAAAAGGTTTGATTTGAAGTCAAGCCTTTTTATTAGTATGAAATTCATGAAAATCCTCTTTTATATTCACCGTGTGTTAAAACTACAGCTTAGTACCAATTATTCCTCAAATAATTCCTTTACAATCAAGTCACGATTATGTAAAACGTGCTGTTTATTCATTAAAAGATTCTCAAAGAAGCGAATTAAATATTCATTTGTCGCATAAACTTTTTTTGCATAATTTGAATAATTTGCTCTCACTAATGCATTTCTAAAATACAAAGAATGTTCTTTAAATATTTCATTTGTCACTAGATAACCCTTTGATCTAAGATATTTTTCTATAAATACTGCTGTTGTTCTTGTATTTCCTTTATCAAATGCATGTATTTGCCAAATAGATGAAGTAAATTCTGTAATTCTTTCTAATTGTTCTTTTAGTGTTTTATTCGCATAATCAAATTTCTTTTCTTCCTTAAAATCATAATCTAATGCATTTTCAATCATCATATGATTTGCATAATTTACAGTATCATTGTTTAAAATAACTTCTTCCTTTGTAATATTATATGTTCTAAATTTACCCGCAAAATCATATACATCTTGAAATAGATACTTATGGATCAATTTTAACGTGACTGGTGAAAATACAAAGCTTTCATCCTCTAATAACTCCTTAATTCTAAGTGAAACCATATCACATTCTAATTCACTTTCTAAAACTTGTTGTCTAGCTTCCTTTTCCTTATAGTAGGCTTTAATTGCTAATTCAATTTCATAATTACTTTTATTTCCTTCTACATTTTCTTTAATTAGTTCTTTGAAATATTGTGACGGTTTTAAATTATCAACATTATTTAAACCAATAGCGATATCCCAATATAGCTGTCTGGTTTTTTTGTCATATTTTATCTTTTCTTCATCTATTTTATTATACTGTTTTTCTTCATCAAGATTAATGTCATTTATATTCATTGTCATTTTCCTATCATTCTTTTATGGTACCATTCAACTCGTACTTTAACATACACACTCATTAATTTCAACCGTTTTAATATAAACAATTGATAAAAAAGCATGTTAAAAAAGAGTGGCTTTCACACCACTCTTACACATTATAAACTAGCACTTACATAATAACCATCATGAGTAGCTTCTGCTACTGTTGCTGGTCGATTTGCATCTCCTATGATATTAGTATCTTGTACAATACCATAAAATTCATTAGCGATATCACGACGAGATTTCATGCCAACAGATATAATTACAGTATCTGCATAGATTGTTTTTATTCCATCTTTTGTTTCTACAATAATCATATTTGAATGAATTTCTTTACATTCACTTTCTAATAAAATATCTATATCTCCACTCATGGATAGCTGCTGAAGCAACCCCATTCGCACATGTTCATTTAAGTTAGAACATAATTGCTTTTGATATTCCACAATGGTGACCTTCTTCTTTTGCTTTGCCAATAGTTTCGCAAGTTCAGTCCCTACAGAACCACCTCCAACAATCACAACATGTTCTTTTATTTCAGTTTGATGTTCATAAGCATATAAAGCATTCATAACATGAGGTTGATCAATCCCTTTGATATGTGGTACTACTGGTTGTGCCCCTACAGCCACGATTATAGAATCAGCATGTTTTAATTCTTCTTTACATTTTGTAGCGTCACAATGATAACGTACTTCAATATCTGATTTTTCAATCTGTCTAATCAGATAATCTTTATAACGTTTTAGATCCTGTTTCGATTCATCAAATTCACTACAGTATAATTGGCCCCCAAGATGATCTTCCTTTTCCATTATAATAACATCATGTCCACGCTCATAAGCTGTCAACGCTGCTTTACATCCTGCTGGCCCTCCACCGATTACATATACTTTTTTCTTATGCTCTGCCTTTGAAAGTTTCACAGGTACTCGATCCTCATGAAGATAACGTGGATTTACAGAACAACAGGTAATACTTTTCATACCATAATGTTTATCTTTTTCTCTTGCGTACATATTATAACAGTTTAAACATCGTAAACATGGCACGATATCTTCTGTTTTATCTTCCCATACTTTCTTTGTCCAGAAAGGATCCGCAATGATTTGTCTGCCAACAACTATTGCATCGGCTTCTTTATTTGCGATGATTCCTTCTGCTTCTTCTGGTGTCATGATAGCACCAACCACTGCGACAGGAATATGTACAGCTTCTTTCACAATCTTTGAATACTTTGTATTTACCATATGTGGAAAATAAGGAGATGTTGTCATCTTCGTCATTGCGGATAATTCTCTTTCCAATCCACATGATACATGTACCATGTCAATCTTATCTTCAATATGTTGAATAAATCTTATAATCTCTTGTGTATCAGTTCCATCTTCAATATATTCGTTTAAGCTGATACGCATATCTAAAGGATAATCTGGTCCTACCGCTTTTCTAACACGTTCCACAATCATTTTTGGAAATTTAATTCTGTTTTCAAAGCTTCCTCCATAGGCATCTGTTCGTTTATTAAAATGTGGAGATAAAAATTGTGTAGGCAACCATCCATGTCCAAAATGCAGCATTACCATATCAAAACCATATTCTTTCGCATCCATTGCGCCCTTCGCAAAAGCATCTGCGACCTCATTCATCATTGTTTCATCCATGGCTTTTACTTCTGTACCATCTTCTCTAATAAATCCTACAGGGCCAATTGCATAATCCCCAGGTGCTACTTTCGCATATTGACCAACATGGCATAATTCAAATTCTGCTTTGGCGCCACGTTGACGTATAATGGATACCTGTTCTCTAACTTTTGTGCTTTGTATCATATCTTCAAAACAATAAGGCCCTGGAGCCATACGTGATCTACCATCTGGTACACAACCACTTGTTCCTCTGATAATCATACCAATTCCACTGATAGATTTATCAGTAAGACTGCCAAGCGGTGCAGATATGATTCGGTTTTTTATGATCATTTGATTTACCTTTAACGGTTCAAATAAATGTGGATATTTCATAATTTATACCTCTATTCTTCAGGGATATCCTTAAATTCCAAGAAATAAGTAATAGCGGCAGAACCAAAATATGCGACTAACATTAAGACACACCACATAACAAATGTATCACCTAAGAATAAAGGTATACCACCTAATCCACATAGTCCCAAGCCATAGGCTTTTACCATGAATACAAGGGATAAAGCCCCACATATTCCTGACATAATACCAACAGCGATAAACGGTTTCTTTGTTGGTAATAAGACACCATATAATGCTGGTTCTGTAATACCAACAGCACCTATTACTGCAGAACTTAAACCTTCACCTCTTAAGTTTTTATTTTTAGTTTTTAAAGCAACACCTAGCGCTGCTCCGGCAACAGAAGCATTTCCAAATCCAAGAATCGGAAAGACAACAGAATATCCAACAGTTGCCAGCTCATTTAATACAATAGGGATTGCAGTCGCCTGGTGAATTCCTGTTAATACAAAGAATGGACAAGTTGCCCCAATAATGAGCCCACCGAAGATTGCAAAATTAGAATAGATATATGTAATACCTTTACCTAATAATTCTGAAATGATCTGTGCCAGTGGTCCTGTCACGGATAACATAATTGGCAATGCAACAAGGATTGTAATCGCAGGAACTAAAACGGATTTCAAAACCGTTGGTGATATTTTCTTTGCGATTTTTTCAATCCAATATACCACTGGCATAGTTAACATAATAGGTGTTAATGTTGATGAATAAGCAACAAGTTTCACTGGAATACCATAAAAAGATGCATAACTTTCACCAGAAGAAGCCAATGTTAATACAGAAGGATAAACCAATACACCGCCTAATACAGCCCCAATGTATGGATTCACACCTAATTTTTTCGCTGAGCTGAATCCTAATAAGATTGGCAAGAAATAGTAGCCCGCAGTTCCAGCAGCACTTACAATCTGATATCCATAGGTTGTCGCATCTACATTTAAATAAGATAACATCGCGATAATACCTTGAATTAATCCACAACCAATCAATACCGGGATAATTGGCTGAATGGTACCTGTGATATAATCAATAATCATTTGCCATGAAAACTTCTTATTTGTTTGATTCTCATAATTCTTTTCTTCTTTGATATCCGCAATCTTCATTAGTGCATCGTAGACATCATTACATTTTCCACCAAATACAATTTGATAGGTCATGTTGAAGAAAGAGGCACCTTTTACACCTTCTAAATGACTGATAGCATCCTCATTTACCAATTCTTTATTTCTGACTTCAATTCTAACTCGTGTAAAGCAACTGATGATGCTGACAATATTATGGTTACCGCCAACGTTGTCTAAAATCTGTTTTGCAATTTCTTCATAGTTCATTTTAATTTTCTCTCCTTTCATGGCTATTGGCAGATTTGAGTTTTATCTTTTTTCGCCTCTCTTTCTAAAAAAACTCAAGTCCACAGTCTTTTACCATGTCTTGAGTTTAGCCTAATTAAATAGTAACTATCTCAGTGTCTATTTCAAATCCTTACAATTACGTAAATGAAGGATTAAATAGTTTTTCTCAGGGTTTTTAATTTCCCTTCCAAACGTTTTTTTCAAATGCTCACTTAACCGCTCAACACATTCATATTCTTTGATGAATACTTCTGTAATCGTCTTAGATAGTAATTGGTCATCTACATCATTCTCACTATCTTCTATATAGCGTTTCGCGAAATGTTTTACATGGTTTACTAATCGTGTATATGCAAGACTGTTTTCATCAATTGAAGTTAGATAATCTTCTTTGATAAAAGTGATTGTAGCATCTACAACATCTAATGTTTTACTTACATACCGTTTGCCCTGATTATGTGTATTTTCTATCAGATGTAATGCGATATAACCAATTTCTTCATCGGGAATATCCACACTATACATCTCATGTATCAGCTTTTTCGCATAGCATCCTATCTTAAATTCATCTTTGTAAAACTCTTTTACTTCTATCAAAAATGGATTATCTATATCCGTTTCTTCCTTGATTCGTTTTAATGCGAAGTAGATATGATCCGTTAGAGATAAATAAATATTTTCACTTAATATCATTTCATAATTATTTTTTGAATAATCTACAATCTTTTCTGTTAGTTCTAAATATGAAGCAGGAATTTGTGAAATAAGTTCTCCAAGTTTTGTGTTTTCATTCAATACAAATACCTTCTGGATTTTATCATGACGTACATGATCACCAGCTTTTGCCTGAAAACCAATCCCTGTTCCCATCACGACAACTTCCCCTTTTCGACGATCCTTCGCAATCACAACATTGTTATTTAAGAGCTTTATAATTTTCATAATTACACCCTTTCTACTTCCAACACCTGCATACCAGGCTCCACTTCCCCCATTCTTTTATTTATGAAATGAAATTCCTCACTATTTTCAATTACCATCATCGTCGTTGCTTGATAATTTTTTGTAATTGTATGTAGATTAATTTTCATTATGAAACTTCCTGCATGTACTTTATCCCCAACATGTACATATGATTGGAATCCTTCACCATTTAATTCTACGGTGTCAATTCCTATGTGCAATATTACACGCATACCACTATCACTCTCTATACCAACTACATGCCCTGTAGGAAATACAACACTGATTTTACCATCAACAGGACTATATATTTTTCCATCTATTGGTTCAATTGCGATACCATCTCCCATCATCTTACTACTGAAAACCATATCATCTACTAATTCAATCGGCTTTAACACCCCTTTTACAGGTGCATATAACGTATACGGATTTACGTTTTTAATATCAATCTTCTTTTCTTTTCTAAACAATGCCATATTATTCCTCCAAATAAACAAAAAACCAAAACTCACCGCATATCTCGGTCAGCTTTGGTTTCGCCTGCATTACCAGTGACAATCCAAATCAATACATCACATTCATCTTTTACATTTTCAGTTTACCATTCTAAATTCTAAAAGTCAACACATAGAATAAAAAGTACACTTGAAAATAATTTTCATTTCATTCTTTATTTTCGTTTTAATATTAATAGATCTAAAATCTGAACAGTAATAATTCCGTCATCAAAATAAACTAAATGAAGTTTTATGCTTGCTGTTAAGGTATAGATTTGCTAAGAAATGAATACAATAAAAATGTCATATGGCATATATAGTTTGGCTTGTTCATAATGATCTGGGCCACCGTAGACAGGGACATCTCCTGTCATTTTTTATAAGGAGGGGTCATGAAAGAGTTAAGTATATTTATTGATGAATCAGGTGACTTTGGTGTAGAAGATAGTAAATCGCCTTATTATTAGATTAAGCTCTTGCTGATTGTTATCATAATAAATAATGATTTTATCAAAACTTTGAAAGTAAGAAAGATTTGATAAAATCTTATTACAATTAGCTGGTTTTGTATGCACATTAGAACTACTGAACATTAAATTCAAAGAAAAACAACTTAGTAAGAGTGAAAAATCTTTTTTCTATAAACCACAAGACCTTAAAAAATCTTTTTTAAAACTATTGGATAAGAAAAAGATTGGCTCACTTTGATTTTAAATGCGATTGAATAATATGATTAAATTCATAACTGTATTTTGATATTTGTCAAAAAGTTTATCATTTTTTATTAAACTTTCTGAATTTTTAGAAAAGTTTATCAATTTTTGATAAACTTCTAAAACATAAATTATGAAATATTCATAAATTTATACATAAATTTAAGTCCTTCGTAAGACTTGTCACACGCCATTTTTGTTACACTATATATGTATAAGGAATGAGGGATACTTTATGAAAAAACGTATTTTCTTTTTATTGTTATGTTTAGGATATATACTTACCACCATGGATATATTCAATAGACCTATAGCACCTAAATTAAGCGATGCGCAAGAAACCTTAATCCATGATACGTTGGTTGATTATATGAAACATGATGATGTGGAATTAGTAGTAGTGGAACGTCATAAAGTATTGCGCAAAGAAGAAACACTGAAACATTTAAAAATTTATTTGCGTGCTTATGCTAGTTCATATACCAAAGATTTAAATGCTTATGAAGGCTTCCAGTCACCTACTATTTTGACGTATACAAAAGAAAACAACAAATGGAAACTAAAAGACATCTGGTTTCCAAAAGATGGTAGCGAGTATGAAAGCAGTATAAGAAAAGCTTTTCCACCAAATTGCGTGAAAGAAGCAATGAATTTAGATGGTTATGATGAAGAAAAACATCAGGCTGAGCTTGAAGAAGTAAAAGCCTTATTTGATCAAGCATAAGAAAAGGATAGCAATCAATCACTTAGACTGACACTGCTATCCTTTTATAAAATCTATGCTGCTTTCAAAAGCGCTTTTCTTCTTACTACCAAGTAACATATCACATGCGCACTAAAAGTTAATATCCATGATATTGGATAAGATATATATAATGAGAATAATGTATGTTCCATCTGGAAAATCGTGAATATCCAAATCACACGGAATAAACATGCACCTGTTAAAGATACCAACATTGGCATGATGGAATACCCCATCCCCCTTAAACTGCCTACCATGACATCCATAATACCGCATAAGAAATATGAGGCACTCACGACACTTAAACGCGATATCCCATGCGTAATAACATCCTCACTGGAGGAATAAATACCTAATAATGTATGTCCACAAAGGAATGCACCTACGCCTAAGACAAGTCCAACGGCTGTCACAACACCCAGACATTGTAGTAAGATCTTATCAATGCGATGATATTGTTTTGCGCCCATATTCTGTGATGTAAAGCTTAATGAAGTCTGATAAATTGCATTCATGGATGTATAAACAAATCCCTCTATATTACTGGCAGCTGTATTTCCAGCCATCACGACAGAACCAAAGGAATTAACAGATGATTGTATCAATACATTTGAAATATTGAAAATCATACCTTGTAGACCTGCAGGCAAACCAATTTTTAGCATACCGGCTACCTTATCTTTATGAAACTTCATTTCCTTTAAATGAAGCCGCAAGATACCATCTGACTGCATCAGACTTAATATAATTAATCCAGCACTAATGGTTTCTGATATAATCGTTGCCAAAGCAACACCAGCAACTCCCATTTTGAATACAATAACAAATAACAGGTTAAACAATACATTGACGACACCGGCAACTGTTAAGAAATATAATGGTCGTTTTGTATCCCCAACAGCACGAAGTATGGCAGCACCAAAGTTATATATCATAAAAGCAGGCATTCCAATAAAGTATATGCGCATATATAATACAGATAAATCAATAACATCCATTGGTGTTCCCATGAGTTCTAATAGTGGTCTTGCCAGTATTAATCCAGCAAAAATCATGATGACACCACCCCAAATAGCGATATAGATAGCTGTATGAACAGTTTCTGATGCGTTTTTATAATCCTGAGCACCGCAGAATTTTCCCAATAAAACATTGGCTCCTACGGAAACTCCAATGAATAAATTCACCAGCAGGTTAATCAAAGAGCTGGTAGAACCAACCGCAGCCAATGCATGACTCCCAGTAAAACGCCCAACCACAACAATATCTGCTGCATTAAACAGCAGCTGCAATACACCTGATAGTATCAAAGGTATCGCAAACATAATAATCTTGGAAAACAATGGACCATGACACATGTCCATCTCATAACTTCTTTTCAATCTTTTCATCCCTTTTCTTTTTTTGCTTTCCTATTATAGCAAGTTCTTATAAAGATGTTAATTTAATTTTTACATTTTTTTGCAAAAGAAAAGGATAAAGCGTTATATTCGCCTTATCCGAACCATTTATTTATCATTTGGTAGTGGAAACTGTTCCGTTAATGCACAAACTTCTTTACGTACCTTCTGAATTACAGCCTCATCATCAGCGTGTTTTAATACTTCAGAAATCCATAAACCAACCTGTTTAAATTCTTCTTCTTTAAAACCTCTTGTTGTCATTGCAGCTGTTCCTAAACGAATACCGCTTGTCACAAATGGTTTTTCTGTTTCAAATGGGATGGTGTTTTTATTACATGTGATACAAGCTTCATCTAATAATTTTTCTGCCTGTTTTCCACTCATACCAATAGATTTTTTCACATCAACTAAAATCAAATGATTATTTGTACCGCCACTTACAATTCTAAAACCTTCTGCCTTTAATGTATCGCTTAATACTTTACAGTTTTTAATGATTTGTGCAGCATAGTCTTTAAATTCTGGCTGTAATGCTTCATAGAAACAAACTGCTTTTGCGGCAATAATATGCATCAAAGGACCCCCTTGCATACCTGGGAATACTTTTTTATCTAGCAATGCTGCGTATTTTTCTTTACATAATATCATACCGCCTCGTGGGCCTCTTAATGTTTTATGCGTTGTTGTTGTCACAAAATCTGCATAAGGTACAGGACTTGGATGTAAACCAGCTGCAACCAAACCAGCAATATGTGCCATATCTACCATAAAATATGCGCCTACTTCATCTGCGATTTCTCTGAATTTCGCAAAATCAATAATTCTTGGATAGGCACTGGCACCAGCAACAATCAGCTTTGGCTTGTTTTCTAAAGCAACGCGTCGCACATCTTCATAATCAATTGTTTCATCATCTTCACGAACGCCATAATCCACAAAATTATATAATGTACCTGAGAAGTTTAATGGGTGCCCATGTGTTAAATGACCACCTGCTGTCAGGTTCATACCTAAAACCGTATCACCTGGTTCAAGGATTGCCATATACACACCCATGTTTGCCTGAGAACCAGAGTGTGGCTGTACATTGACATGTTCCGCATGGAACAATTCCTTCGCACGTGCTCTTGCGATATCTTCCACTTCATCGACATTGACGCATCCACCGTAATAGCGTTTTCCAGGATAACCTTCTGCATATTTATTCGTAAGAATACTTCCAGCTGCCTGTAATACATCTTGTGATACATAGTTTTCTGATGCAATCAATTCAATATTATACAACTGCCTTTTTGCTTCTTTTTCTATTGCTGCTTCAATCATTTGATCTTTCATACTGCACCTCCATCGTTATTTTGTTTTTTATCATTTAATAAATATTTTTGAATCATAAAGATTACGGCAATTGCCGTTACACCAATCAAGTTATCTAAAGAACTGTCATGCGTGATGACAATCTGTCTTGCGACTGCATATAACAGCACTTCAATCACACTTTGTGGTGTATGTAAAATCAACATTCGCACAAATTCAATACCAACAACCAGTGTCAGAATATTTTCCATAAATTCATTTAGCTGGAAAGAACCCTCCACAAATGCGCCTAACGCATGACATACGCATATCACGGTAGATACGCCAATGGCAATCATGGATATTACCGCAATTGCGATTTCCATATATTTTACGACTTTTACCATCCATTCATTACTCATACTTGTTCTCCTTTATAAAATCACGGGGAATCTGTGCATCTACATTAATACATGCTTTTCTCGCCTGTTGATGCTGATATTTTCGTTGTATGCGATACAATCTGCCATTTTTGATAAATCTGGCTCCTGTCTGTTTAAAGTAAAATGATATTCCTTTTTCTATACATTGTTCACGGATATGTAAAATCCATGCATAATCACATGCACGTGCTTCATTACCGCTTTCTCCACCTGCTGTAATCTGTTCTATACTTTCATCTAGCATGCCATGAAAATCAATATCACTTAACAACGGTTCACAAATCAATTGTTTATGTCTGATTGGCATCTTGAGATAGATTGGCAAGCGGATATCTGCCTGTTTCTGATTTTCCATGGTACAACAAATCGTGACATTCTCATAACCATCGCCCCAATCTTCAGGTATACATTCCATAAAGCGGTGAATTCGTTTGGTTATCATAAAGAAATGTAAATCACTTCTTTCTTTTATGATCGCCCAGGCTTCTTTTCGCCATTCATCTGCTTCTTCGACAAAGAAGTCACTGGTAAAGCACGTATACAGCACTTCACCTGAAGGTATTTTATAGCTTCCATCCCGTTTTTTTGCGATTGGCAGATACATCGTTTTCAGTTTTGTCACAACACTGGCATCTTTACCATGTCGCTCATCCATACGATAGACATAACAATGCTCACAGCCTTCAGAGAACTTATGGCAGCCGTGCCATGGATTCCATTGTGGCATTATTTTTCTAAAGCCATTACTTTATCGATACGTCTTTGGTGGCGAGCATCATGACTGAATTCGGTACCCATCCATACACGTACGATTTCTTTCATTAATTCTACACCGATGATTCTTTGACCCATTGCTAAAACGTTTGAATCATTGTGTTCTCTTGTAAGTTTTGCACTTACTGGGTCGCTGCATAACGCACAACGAATTCCTTTGATTTTATTGGCAGTGATACTTACACCAATACCAGTACCACAAATAACGATACCACGATCGTTCTTGCCATCCGCAACACTTTGTGCAGCAGGTCCTGCATAATCAGGATAATCTACACTTTCTGTGCTATAACAGCCGAAATCTTCAACGATATGTCCTTCTTTAGTCAACATTTCCTTTACTATTTCCTTGTATTCAAATGCTCCATGATCACAAGCTAATGCTATTTTCATATGTATTTTTCCTCCTATTGTTTATATGGAACCATTATACCATAGGATAAGAAAAAACGAACAGAGAACTGCTCGTTTTATATTAAAGTATTGGTTTCATCTGATAGCTGACACTGACACAATCCTCTGTCTTGATTTGTTCATATTTTTCAAGAATACGGTTGATTGCTTTCTGGCAGCCTTCTTTTCTAGGTGTTGCGATAATCACAGAGTACTGTGTTAGATTACATTTAGAGAATACATCGTTTTTACGCAACATAGAATAGATAATATCTTTTAGTAAATCGCTTTCCTTCAATAAACGTTTTTCACTTAACTTGCCACTATCATCTTTTACAGTGATCAGTACTAAGAATCTTGCACGTGTAGAACGTTGTGCAGCACGTACATTGATACGATATATGTTTTTAAATACGTCAAAGTCACAATAGAATGTTCCCTGATCTTTTGTGGATTCATTCATTTCTCTTTCCAGTTCTTCTACACTGACTGGTGTTTTTGCGCTGGTTTCTTGAATCATTGCGTAGATTTCTTTCATACGTTCGCTGACTTCAATCCCCAGACGGCTGTAATATAAATCAATGACTTTGTGATAGTATGACATTGCCATCGCAATCATGTCTAGTTTATAATAAGCAAACAGCTTTAATTCATGTACTTTGGTATTAGTAAATTCCTGATAATCTAATAAATCACATAAATTAATGATATCCTCATAACGTCCTAAATCACCTAAACATTCTGCGACTTTACTGATGCATTCCAGTTTTAGATTGTTATAGTAGGTTCTCTGTAATACAATCCAGTTTTCATTTGGGAACTCAAACATGAATTCTTCCTTATATTCAGTAAGCATTTGACGGCATAATTCTAATGCCTTATCAATGTCTTCTTCCTCTTTGATTTTTTCTGCCAGATTTTCAAATTTCACAATGTCAAGATCACATTCTAATTCACTGTTCCAAATATAAGAATTACTCTTTGAAAGGATACATTCTACATTTTCTCCAGGAAAGAATTTCTTTAGTTCTAAACGGGCACGATAAACCAGATTACGCAATGCTCCTTCTGGATTATCTGCGCTATTGTTTGGCCAAAGGATTTCCATTAATCTGGCCTTGTTTGTAAGTGTAGTACGATTAACGATTAAATAGGCAATCAGCATGATGACCTGCATGCTTTTTTTAGTTTCCTGTGGAAATTTATTGAATTCGTTACGGATAGAAAATTCACCTAACATCTCGATTTGTAAAGTATCTTCATATTTCATAATGTAACCTCTTTCTCTGCGTGAACATCACTGTCACAAATTTGCAGACTTTTTCCTACTTTAAATTTTAATGGGATGTTGGTGTGATGTCAACGAATCTTAAAAAATTAGAAATTTGTCTTAAATATATCGCAAAAAAGCAAAATTCATGGTCCTTTTTCCAAATTTCCATGAATTTTTTTCGCTATTTTAATGTATTCAAAATGGTTTCTTCATCAATTGGTCCACTTCTGATGATATTGATTTCCTCTTTGCTCATATCCACAATCGTACTTGCGACTTTTCCACCAGCTTCACCCAGCACAATTGCATCAATTCTGCCATCCAGTTGTGACAATACCTGTTCATCATTTACACCAGTTTCTTCACCGGATAAATTGGCACTTGTTACTAACAATGGCTTCTCACATTTTTCAATCATTTCCAGTACAAATGGATCATCTGGCATACGAATACCTACTGTATCAAATCCGTTTGTAATGTAATCTGGTAATGTATCTTTCTTTTTTAAAATGATAGTAAATGCCCCTGGCATAAATGCATTCACAAGCTTTCTTGCACGATCATCTACTTCTGCAATAGTTTCTATTTGTTCAAGACTTGCCACCATCGTTGGAATTGGCTTATTTTCTGGTCTGCCTTTGGCTTCTTTTAGAGCTTCTAATGCTTCTTCATTTTCATAAATGACGCCTAATCCATAAACTGTATCTGTAGGGAATGCGACAACGTTTCCTTCTTTCAACAGTTCTACAACTGCTTCTAAATCTTCTTTTTCAAAACGGATGGTATTCATCAAGCGTTCCTCCTTGCGTTTTTTTAACGTCATCATTCTACCACATTCTGTTTTTGATAGGAAGAAAAATCCCATTGCAATATAAAAATTATGTTTTCGCAATGGAAGGAATTATTGCTTATAAGCTAATTTTATCTATACATTCTTTTGCTTCTTCAGTTAAATATTCAAAATTGTGAAAAAAGAAAAGACAAAAATTAGAGTACTTTAGTAGAGAATTTAAATCCTGTTTTATATGGCTCCATGATTGATCATATTTGCATTTTGGAAACAAATTATCATCACTAATGTAATTTATAAATTTACTCTCACACCCCTCATATTGATCAGCAAATGCTTCCGCATATACTACTTTATTTTCCTGTTTCATATTTCGCTCATCATGTAAAACATGATCTAAGTTACAAGAAAAATAATATACTTCAATTGGAAAATGATAAACCTCCTGTGTAGAGTTTATGATATTTAAATTTCTTGATTTTAATCTATTTCTCTCTATTGCAGTTTCTGGTCTATTCGTATAAATCCCATCATCTTCATATCGAAAACAATTATCACATTCTGAATAAAAAACATAATCAGAAGCGATATAACAACCATCAATATCTGTTAAATATATTAATTTTTCGATATCTGCTTTTCTAATTCCGCGATTCATCTCAAGAAACTCATCTATAACAATTTTAATACGTTCTTTCATATTATGATGATAAAAACGTCTATCTAAGGCTGCAGTTAAATCGCATCGCAATATTTTAAAATATATTTTTTTATCATTCAATAATTCTGATACAATTGGTTCTAATGCTTCTTTATCACTTAACCCCTCTACGATGAACAAAAAAACTTTTTTCTTATTCATATAATTTTCCTGCTTTTCTAAATGCCCTCTTTATTTCATAGTTTTTTGTTTCCTCATACAATTGCTCACTTTGTCCACCTAACATAATATTTGTATAATAATAATCACGAATATTATTGTTTGGTTTTACTCCTGTTAAACGTATAAATCTGTTAGTTGGATTTACTGTTGTAAATATAATTGATTTATATGATAATTTTTCTAATGGTCTTAAATTATGTGAAGTAAATACAAATTGACCTTTGGCAGATTCATTCATGATTTCCAACAATTCTCCTAACAAGTATTCATAAATGCCCGAATCAAATTCATCGATCATTAAACATAGTGAATTGTTATTATAGGCAGCAATTAAGGAGCTTGTTACTGAAATTATTCTCTTTATCCCCTCTGATTCATATTTTAGTGGTATAAATTTTGCATTTCTAACACTAACAACTTCAAAATTCATGCCCATAGAACCATCTTTTAAAAGCTGCTCTTTCTTGTGTATGATTTGTATATTCAAGGAAGGAATAATAGCTGATATTACTAGATCTATTTGCTGAATAATTTTTTCCATATCATGAAATAGTGCTAATGGCATCTCGTTAGGTTCTAAGATATTTACTGGAATTTCTCCAAGCTTTAATGAATCTTTTACAGGCAAGTAAACACTGATTGGCATAAATGTATTCATATTGATACTGCCCATCACATCATTCTCAATAATGATTAAACCAGTTTGCGCAAAGATATTTAATACTTCAATTGTTTTGATTAGATAATCTTCATTTTTATCTTTCAATTCAGAAATTAATGAATTCCTATTTCTTTCATAAAAAATAAAAGAAGCATCCTTTTGCATATCTTTCACAACCCTTAGTTCTATTAATAGATCCTTGGATATTTTATTTTTTAATTTTTTTAAAGTAATATCTCCAAAATCTGTTTGAATTAAAATAACTTGTGGTTTCCATTTCTTCTTATCTTTATCGTATGATTTAGATAGTAGCTTTTCTGATGTTATATTAAAGTTACCATCTTCTAATTCTATTTTCACATGATATTCCACCAGCTGCATATTTGTTTCATGAATAAACAAAAATGTATATATAAGATTGGCTTCATGCTTTTCATTATTGATATACTGATCAATATTCTTTGGCAGGCACTCCCCTGACATGATTGTTTTAAGAATTTTAGTGGTCTCTAAAACGGCACTTTTTCCAGAACCATTTTGTCCATATATGCCAAGTACAGGGTGAAATGTGGATCTAATATCATCAAAGTCTCCTTTTAATATTTCACTATACTCCTGAAAAGCCACTTCACCATGAAGAATATTTTTAATGCCATTTATTTCAATTTGTTCAATTCTTACAAGATTATTCATATATGACACCTCCATGTTCATTGTAACACATGAGTATAATTTGTCAATTAAATTACGATTTCGTAACATTTTGTATCAAAATATATTTTTATAATGAATTTATTGGTAAAAAATATAATATAAAAAAGATACAAAAATGTTTTCATTCCTGTATCTCTACAAACTTTATAATTATCGTCTGTATCATTCTGCAAAAAATCAGATCATTAACAGCTTCTATTTTTAATTCAACAATCCCAAACGTTGAAATTCTTCTTCAGGCGCCTGATACTGTTTCAGTAATTCTTTTAATTTATTATCATATATTTGTGTATCTACTTTTCCCACAAGATTATATTTTTGATATTCATCTTCTTTGATATTAAACAATTGATCTCCAAAGATAGAAGCATCATAAAATGTTTTTATTGGAATTTTCAAATAAGATACCCCATTAGAATAAGCATCTCCTTTTACTAATTCTGCCTTATTGATTGCTTCACAAGGAATAAATCCTCTCATTTGGGTTGGCATTAATGTACACTCAACCAATGGATTTTCTGAATCAATATTGGCTTTCATATAAACATAAGATCCATCACTCATGCATGTAAAGCTTCCATGAACGCCATATAATATAACATCTCTAGTATTTTGGTTATTCCTCATACATGTGATTAATGAAGAACCATCACATACACTATAATCAATATTAAAAAAGTCCAATAAAGTAGGAGCCACATCAATGGTCTGTGCTATAGCTTCACAGCTTTTATGCCCTTGATGATTTGGATCATATAGAAAAAAAGGTATATGTATAACTTCATCATACATTGGTCCAAAATTTTTGCCCATCATGCCATGTTCCCCCAGCAAAAATCCATGATCTGTATTCACAATAAACATTGTATCTTTCCATAAATCGTATTGATCCATTAAATCCAGCACTTTTCCTAGATAATGATCACACATTGTGATTAAAGAGGCATATTCTTTTCTAACTTCTTTTAAATTTTCCCCATGCAACTGTTCATCAATAGGACCATAAGCTGGCCAGTTGAATTCTGGTGCATTTTCAAGCTCATATAAATCACGATATCTTTGTGGAACATAAAATGGTTCATGTGGATCAAAACTTTCTATTTGAAGAAACCAGTTATCTTTATCAGCATGTTTTTTAATGAAATCTAGACCAGCATGAAATGTTTTTACACTGGACATATCTTCTTCTTTTTGTTGTCTTGTAATATTTGCATAATGTTGCTGAACTGAAATACCCTTTTTTGACAAAGCATTCCGTTGAGAAGGAAGCATTCCTTCATCTTGTGGTATCCAGCGATCACCTTCCTGTCCACGAAATCCTTCCCAAGTATTGTATCGATTATGATAGGTTGCACCTCCATCTTCGAAATAATGAGAATGATCTGTACATAAATGTGTATAAATTCCAGCTTTTTTTAACTCTTCAATCACAGAAAAATCAAATGGCTCTAATGGCCCCCAGCTTCTGTGAAGAAAATTATATTTTCCTGTATGCAATTCTCTTCTGGCAGGCATACATGGCATACTGCCTCCATAAAAATTATCAAAACGACAGCAATGTTCCTCTAGCCGTTTGAAATTTGGCGTTTTCACCCAGTCATTTCCATAGTTTTCTAAAAATCTTCTGCTCAGGGTATCAAACATGACCATGATCGCCTTCATAGTTTATTCTCCTTCTTATTTTTCCTTTACAGTTTCCCTTTCTACAACGTGTTCAATATCATTTTTACGATGATCTTTTGCTTTTTGAATTTCATCATATTCTTTATTTAATGCATGCATTAAGCAGTCAACTGCAAAATATGCACCCTTTTCCACCTGTAGATCAACTGTAGTTAATGCAGGACTTACAAGAGAAGATTCAGGAAGATTATTGCTTCCTATAATCGATATATCATCGGGAACTTGAATATTTCTATGTTGTAACGCACGCATGCCTCCCAAAGCAATATCGTCATTAGAATAATAGATAGCATCAATATTTTCTATTTGATCTATGATATTCATTGTTGCATCATATCCCCCAGCAAAGGTATTGCTACCAGCATCAAATACAAGTTCTTCACGATATGGAATACCAAATTTCAATAATGTGTTTTTGTATCCAGATAATCTTCTTGGTGTTCCCAAAGTTTTCATAGAGCCTTTGACAAAGGCGATACGTTTATGCCCTTTTGCGATTAAATATTCTACTGCTGCACTATAATCTGAAGCATATCTTTGAATATCATCGCTAAAGATATAATCCCCTTCTACATGATGTCCCATAATATACATAGGAAAATCTTCTCTTGCATAAGCCTGAATAAATTCATCTTCAATCTGATTGGTATAAATGATAACGCCATCTGCACGATGCTCTGATATAAACCTTTTCGCTATACGTGAAGAGCTTTGTGTTGTCGCTATCAATAGATCATAACCATAAGATGCTACTCGTTCTTGGATTGCATGTAATGTTTTTGAGAAAAAAGAACGTGAAGCATCTGTTACTACAAACAATATAATATTGGTACATTTCTTTTGTAAATCTACCGCAATCCCATTTTTTACATATCCTAATTCTCTCGCTTTGTCCAAAACCATTTGTTTTGTTTGCTGCGAAATTCTTGAATTATCATTTAAAGCCATGGATACAGTCGAAACTCCCAGATTTAATTCTCTTGCTATATCCTTGATTGTTGCCATATCATCACCTTCTACCACATATTACTATTTTACTATAATAGGATGATGATAAGCAAATAGATAATCTTTAACTATTCATTTTCTTTCTTATTTTCATCAGCTAAAAGCTGTTTATCATATATTTTAATAAATGGCATTAAAATAATGATATCTAAAGCAAACAGTACTGCCCATAAGATGATAGTACGTATATCTCCACCTGTAGATAAGAATAAATTAAATACTCCAGGTATTGTAAATGGAAGCACAATATGAATACTGTTTACCAGCTCAGCACTCATTGCGATATATCCAATCGTACATGTGATTACGTTTGCTATCATAATTGGTAAAGCTACTGTTACATTCATTACAATTGGTACACCAAAGGTTAGTGGTTCATTGATATTAAAAATATCTGGAACCAAGGCTACTTTGCGAATAGATTTCAAAGTTGCACTTTTTGCAACTAGGAAGAAGCATACCATCATAGCAGGATAAGACATCCAATTACCGAAAATTGTAAGGAATGCACCTGATAATGGTGTTGGTGTTCCCTGTCCTGTAATATAATACTGTGCATTTAATGCGATATTTGCAGTTGTGATTGGTGTTAATACTCCACCAATCATGTTGTTTCCGTGGATACCAAAGAACCAGAATAAGCTTAATAAAATACTTAACAAAATTACTGCAGGCAGTGAAGATGACGCAAACATCAATGGTTTGATAACTGTGAAAATTAATGCACAAAGATTATTACCACTTAAAGATGTACAAATTGCATTTAGTATAATCATTCCAATTGTTAATACTGCAGCAGGAATCAATGCTTCGAATGGAGCTGTTACATTAGGTGGAACAGAATCTGGCATTTTGATTTTAATGTTTTTCTTCATAAAGAAACGCATAACTTCTACAGTTACAAAGGCAACAATGATTGCGTAAAACATACCAACAGCTCCCAGGTTGTTCATCTGTGATACTAATCCAAGTTTTTCATCTGTAATTGGTGCAGCACTTGTTAACCAGAATACAAATAGTGCAATCAATGCGCTGGACATTCCATTCATTTTGTATTCTTTTGCTAATGCATAGGCTACAGCAAATACAACATAAACAGATATAGCTCCAATAGTTAAGTTATAAGGCGCCATTAGAATTGCATTATTTGAAACTGCCCATGACTGCCATGCAAGTAAGAATTGGTTAAAGATATTAGTTGGTTGTAAGCCAGCTGATACAGGTGGTACAGCCAATAACATTGCAAATCCTCCGATAATCGTCAAAGGAATCGTAATTGTCATACCATCTTTTAAAGCAGATAAGTGTGGTTCAGCGTTTAGTTTTGTAGCAATTGGAAACAAAATTTCTTGAAGCCTATCTTGAAATTTTTCTACAAAGTGGTTCATAATTTTCTCCTTTTTCTTTTTCTTCATTTACTCTTAAATCTTTTGTTGAAACGTTTCACATCATCATTATAACATCGTTGTAAGCGTTGTCAATATTTGTTTACAATTTTTTTATTTTTTTTAACGATTGCTTTTCTTTAAAATTCAGCAAAAAAAAAGACTGCATATATAGAAAATAAAGTTCTAAAATACAATCTTTTTCACCCATATTTTTTACTTCAAAATTATTTCCTCCAACGTTTTTCTAGGACGTGGTGATGGTTGTTCATCCGCATATCCAACAGCAATACCAGACACCAGTAAATCATCAGTTCTCCCTAATTCTTCGCATATTCCTTCTCTTGTATAAACCGTATCCGCAATCCATACAGAACCTAAACCTTCATTCACTGCCTTTAAACAAATATGTTCTATGGCTGCACCTACAGATAACAAGTCACTTTGTATCCATTCTTCATCTTTTGGGATAAATACCAATATCAATACTGGCGCATTCTTGATGATATTTGCGGAATTTCTAGAACTGTTCATATAGCCATGTAGTTCTACATCATTTTGTTCAAAAAGGTTTAACATAATATCCGCAACACGATTTTTTCTATCTTCTGTAAGTACCATGAACCTCCATGGTTGACGATTTTTCGCTGATTGGCATAACCTTGCACAGTCTAATATCGCTGTAATTTTCTCTGTTTCCACTGCTTGTTGGTGAAACTTGCGTATACTTCTTCGATTTTTTATTACCTGATCAAATTCCATATGCTTATCCTCTCTTTTTCACTGGTATCCAGATTTCACTTTGGTAATCACTCGCTGACATATCACCTTTAGAATACCATTCTAGATTCATACATCCTTCAAATACATATTCTGGATGTTGTGGCAGCCATTCTTTATAAATTTGTGTATTCACAGATTGTAAGGCAGCAGGTAATGGTCCACTGCATCGAAACTTCACATAAGTTGATTCTGGTATATTATAAACGATCATTCCTCGTGGTACTTCTTCCCCATGATATCGTCCTGCCATCAGATATTGAAAACCATCTTTTACACTTCCATCATCGATACAGATACCAAATTCTCCGACAAAACATGTCTTTTTTAGTTCTGTAAATTCATTTGGTTGTTCACAATATATTTTCGTTAATTCATTCCATGCTTGCGGGATATCCTGATAAGCTGTTTCCTGCTTGATATCTTTGATAAAACCAATCACTTTCATTGCCTCCATGTGTTCTATCGTGTAGTCCATTTCATTTCCTCCTTGTATTGTAATGGATATTCTTAGAGGCAGGAATGGTTTCAGTTTGCGATTATCTTTTTTCAATTGCATTGGTGATATACCATGAAAACGGGTAAATGCTTTTGTGAAGCTTTCTGGTGTATCATAATGATATTTATATGCCAGATCAATTACTTTATCATTACCATCAATAATATCTAATGCGGCCAGATATAGTCTTCTACATCTGATATATTCTCCAATAGAATAACCGGTAATGATTTTAAAACCCTTCTGAAAATAAAAGGATGACATATAAACGATATCTGTAAGATCATCTGCATGGATATCTTCATAGATATGATCTTCTATATATTTCAATGCTGTTGCTAAACTTTCTGTCCATTCCATATCCTTACCTCCTGATTACATTCTAATCCTTGGGATGATTTGTTTCCTGTTATTTTTTGTTTCTTTTTGTCGCTTCTATCTTATTGTACCTTTATCTTTTCATGATTTATATATTTAAATAAAAAAACTTGTTTGACTTTCTTTTGTTTACATCATAAAATGAAGAAAATATGGTCCAATAAAAGGATAGAAAAGAGAGGAACTTATCATATGATGTCTTATGAAGAATTTGTTGAAAAAGCAGAAAAAGATGAAGAATGGGCACCTGGATGGGAAGCGATTGATGAAGTATTTGATCATCTGTATCCAAATCAACAGCCAAAGCATTTTGCCACAAATATGACAGCCCGTGCAATGTTTGGTGGTAATGAATATCTGGATGGATATTCTATTTACACTTCCGCCAATGGTTATCAGCATATCGTTACTTATGGAATGACAAATCTTTATTTTGAAAAGGATAAATATGGGCAGGAATGGAATCGATGGGGTTATGAAATGACAATGAAACTGCCTGTAGAAGATGTTCAGGATTGTATGTGGGCACTAGATGTGCTATCTAATATGGCTCGATATACATACACAACCAATCGTTTCTTTGAACCTTATCAATTAATTGGAAATAAAGGGCAGCCTATCAAATTACATACCGATACTGCCATTACAGCACTACTTACCATCGCAGATACGGAGGCTCATGGTGTAGATACCGTTTATGGTAGAACGGATTTCATTCAATTGGTTGGGATTACACAACCTGAATATGAAATGCTAAGCAACAATGTGCCAAGAATCAAAGAATTTGTGGAGAAATTACGTAAAAAATATCCTAATCTGGAAACTGATTTGAATCGAACAGAATCTATAGTATTTTAATAATACATGATTCTTATAATATATCACTATTTATTTAATATTCCAGATACAAACTACAGGCTTATCATTGCTTGTAGTTTTTTAGATAGAAAAAAGCGTAATTGCTTACGCCTTTGTAGATATTATTTTTGCGATTTCTTCCATATGATGCTCATTTGTACCACAACATCCACCAAAGATCTGTAGTCCTAAGCTTTTTAAACGAGCCATGGATTTTGCCAATGCTTCTGGATCACTGCTTTGTAGTTCTTCACTTTGATCTAATAGATCATAATCTAATGGAGAGGTATTTGCCTGAATTCCTTTAAAACGCTCTGTTACGAGTTCATTTTGATTACATGGTTGTGTCAATGCTTCATAAACGATATCTGGATGAACACAATTACTCATATAACAAGCAGGTTTTCTCAATGTATATGCATCAATATAAGCAATCGCATCATGAATGGTAGTACCATCTATCAGTTTCCCATCTTTACGAATTGTAAAACTAATAATATATGGTAATTCGGTGTCTGATAATGCTTGTGCCATACCACATGCTTCAGGTAAAGTTGGCATAATACCAGCATATAAGAAATCAACACCTGCCACTTTTAATACATTCGCCTGCCAGCTGTGGAATGCTTTTGCTTCTTCTTGAGATAATGCGCCTTCCCCAGTATAAGCATCCCCTTTGCATCCCATTAAACCGCCAATATACGACTTTGCTTTCGCATCCTTTGCGACTTCTTTTAAGAACTTTACATTTTCCACAAGTAATTGTTCATCATATGCAGCTTTTTCAATACGTTCTTTATTGGCTCTACGCGTCGGTGTCGTCAGTAAAATTTCTAAATCATAACGTCTTGCGATATCAAGATATTGATTCCATAACACCTTCAATGCTTGTTTGCTTTTGGTATCATAGATCAAAGCTCCCATATCCACAAATTCGTTGAATTCTATTTGATACTCCCTTTTTAAGCGTTCTTTTAATGCGCCTTCCATTAATACACATCGTTCCATTTCTATCTCCTTCTTATTTACTTTGTATATGCTTCTTTATTCAAAACCCCTTGATCATATAAATACTGTTTCACTTCATCTGTGGCACGTTCTGCCTCAAACGCATATGTTTTTTCATAAATCTGCGTTGTGATCCCAACGGTATCATATAATTTTTTTAAGATACGAGAAAATTCTTCCTGATCAATGTGATTACTTACTTCCAAAAAGTAAAAATCTTTCCATTCATCACTAACAATATCAAAGATTTCTTCTACACTTTGACATGCATCAATGGCATCTTTTACTTCTTGAGTACCGCATGATGCAAAATCGGTTTCTATAATTTTGTTCAAAAATGGATATACCTGTTTTTCAGGATCATCTTTCTTTGGTCTGGTTTCTCCATAAGATAATTTATACTTCCATAAAAATTCTTTGTGACTTTGTAAATCCATCTGCTATTCCTCTTTTCTTTTACATCATATACTCATATGGATCATGACTTAAACATACAGCAATAATTAAACATGCTTCTACTTTGATATATCTTCAGGTGATATCCAGCCAAAGTGTAAACATGCTTTTTGGATACCATCCTCATCACTTCGATCTGTTACATAAGATGCTAGTGCTTTTAATTCATCAATCGCATTGCCTACTGCTATCGATATTGGTGCCTGTTGAAACATTTTGATATCATTTTCTCCATCCCCAAATACCACAACATCCTCAATTGGTTCTTTTAAAATTTCCATCATTTTTTTGATACCCTTGAATTTATCATCTGGTTCTATCATAACATAGGCATCATCATATCGCTGTGGTACCAAATCAGGGAAAGAAGTTAACTTTTTCTGTTCTTCCTTATTTACATAGATCATTAAACGTTTCACCTGTGTTAAGTGTTCAGGATCAAAATCTGCTTCTTGTATAAACTGACTTAAAAAGTCATTATCTAATTTAGGCAGTGCCTTCATATCTTTTGTTAGGAAGAAGAAATCATCTGCCTGAGATATACAATAAGGAAATCCAAATGCAATGCATTCTCTTAATAACTCTTTTACATGAGCCTGATCCAAAGGCTCATTGTATATCTTTTCACCTTCATAAACAACGGTGTTTCCACCATTACAAATGAAGGAATCTATTTCTAAATCTTTTGCGACATCCTTACTCATCGCATATGGTCTTCCAGTCGCAATTGCCACTACATGACCGTTCTTTTTTAAAGCTTTTAATGTATTTCTGGCAGAATCAGGAATAAAGCTTCCCATACCTCCTGTTGTTAATGTGCCATCAATATCAAAAAATAAAAATTTCTTTTCCATACCAATACCTCTTTCTTCATCCACTATTATACAGGATTTTTTCCAGTTTCTTACAAGATAAAGAAAAAGAAACAGTTTTTTACTGTTCCTTCGTACTTATAATTTTGGTTTTTCCTACATAATCATGAATCATACGTCTGGAATCGGTTTTCAGTGCAATCAAAATAGATATGATACATAAAACGGAACTGACACATTTTAATGGTAAAATAATATTTACCTGTGCAATCAAAACAACAATCTGGAAAATATAATTTCCTACTGCCACAAGACTTGCTTCTAAAAGAAATCTTCCTAATACTTCTCTTTTCAGCATTGTCTTAAAATCAACATCGCTTCCATCAAGTTTTACAACTTTCACATCCATAAATTTCTTACCATAGGTCTGTCCTTTATGAACTTTTACTGGAATATACACATAATAAATCATCGCAAACAGAAGGCTCAATCCACCTGCGATCAGTGCATAAGTGATAGTAGGGAAAGTTAGTAGATTTTGATTTAATTCTGTAGATTTCGTGTAAGACATATACATAAATACCGTTGGGAATGCAGTCACAAAGCTGCCAAGTACCCAGTCAATGATATATGCGAATGCTCTTGTTGTCATATCTACGTTTGTTTGTTCATTATCCAATTTAGAAAATAGCTTGAAATACCATTTTACACGAATGGACTGTGTGTCTTTCATTGATTGTTCCATATATTGAACATCTCCTTTAAATAACCTGTATTTTTTAGTGGTCTATACCACTTGCAACTACAGTATACCACAGATGAAAGCGCATTCCAAGTCCTTTTTTTATAATTTGTGATACCGCTATGATTTCTTTAAAGCGTAACTTCGATACCCTTCTTTCACGTCCACGATATTACGAAGTGGTTCTTCATTTTTAAAAGCTTCCAGATTTTCACAAAGAATATCCACAAAGATATCTTTGGTTTTCGGTAATTGGAATGTTCCTGAAATATGTGGTGTGATAATGATATTTTCCTCTTTCCAGATAGGATGATCTGCAGGAATTGGCTCTGTATCACATACATCCAGCACAGCACCTAAAATTTTCTTTTCTTTTACTGCATTTACCACATCCATTGTTTCCACAACATCACCTCGACCAACGTTTGCCCAGATGGCTGTTTCTTTCATTAAATCAAAATATTCTCCATGAAAGCTTTTTCTGGTTTCTTCTGTACTAGGTAATGCCATAACGACAACATCAGCTTTTGGTAATACATCTTTGATTTGATCCATGGTATATAATTGATCAATGTATTCTACAGATTGTTCTATGTGTTTTTTGATTCCTATCGTATAACCACCCAGTGCTTTGATTCGTTTCGCAAATTCTATTCCAAGATTGCCCAATCCCACAATTAAGAATGTTGATCCATAGATAGAATAAATGGGTCCTTCTATCTGCCATTTTGCCTGTTCTTGATTTCTAACATATAAATTCATATTGCGCATCAGCATTAAAATCGTACAAATCAAATACTCGCTGATGGTCAAACCGAAGCTGCCTGTTGCATTGGTTAGTACACAGCCTTCTGGTAATAATCCTGCTTTACAATAGTGTTCACTTCCTGCACTATCTAGCTGTAGCCATTTTAAATTCTTTGCATATGGCAAAAGTTCAAAAGGCGGGCGTCCTACGATTACCTCTACATCTTTGATTTCTTCTTTGTTCAATTCTTTTGAGAATACATACTCGTATCCCTTTGGTAAGCGTTCTTTTTGTGCCTGTGTTAATTCTGTTAATACCCATGTTTTCATATTGATCATTCCTCTCTATTCGTTTTCTAAAAATCCTGTCATATATAATGGTAAATATAACAACTTACCATCTTTTTCTATATTACCTTTACAAAAAACGATTGCCTGATCCATATCCGCATATTGCGACATAAATCGATCAAGCGATGGATGCTTTTTATAATCATCCCCTGATTTTACCTTAATAGGCAATATGCCTCCTTGATATTGTATCAAAAAATCAATCTCCATTTGTAATGGCTTTTTACAATCATAATAGTAAATATCGAATCCCTTTTTTAATATTCCAGCAGCAACATCATTTTCCACAACAGCTCCATTGTTTATTGTTAATTCTCCTTTTAAAATATTAGGCTGTATCCTGCCATAACTCATTGCGGTTAAAAATCCTGAATCGCATATGAATAATTTAAACAAATTACGTTTTTGATTAAACGATAATGGTAATTGTGGCTGCGTAACATTACAACACATGCTTGCAATACCAGCATCATTCAGCCATGTGATGGCACCTTCATAGCTTCGTAAAGCTGGTTCCGCTGTTAAGCTGCTGAAGTAAAATCTTTGATTTTTTTTATTTAATTGTTCTGGAATCGCCTCAAAAATTTCTTTAACTTTGGCTTTTTTTCCTTCTGCATACTTTGATATATTATCGCGATAAGAAGCGATAATATCCTTTTGTATGCGAATGACTTCATTAATGTCATATGTTTCAATAAATTCATTCACAACATTAGGCATACCACCAACGATGAGATATTGATAATATAACTTCATCATTTTATCATGTATAAACGCTGGGATTGGACATTGATCTTTGAAGCACTGTTTTAATTCTTGGATAACATCTTCACTGATATGATTTGCCCACATAAACTCTTCAAAATCCAGAGAGTACATCCTTATATGTTCTTCAAAGCCAACGGGATAAGATGATACATCTTTATAATTGATTCCAAGTAAGGAGCCTGATTCTATAAAATCATAACGTCCATCCTCCACAAGAAATTTTATTGCGGTTCTTGCTTGTGGACATGATTGGATTTCGTCAAAAAATATTAGCGTCTTGCCAGGTTTCATTGGACCTAGTCCCATTGCGGACATATTCATATAAATTGTCTTAGGCTCTAAATCATCCATGAAGATATCTTTTAATTTTGGATTTCGCTCAAAGTTTAATTCTATAAATGATTCATAATGTTGTTTTGCGAATGAGCGAATGGAAGTTGTTTTCCCTACCTGTCTGGCACCTTCTACCAATAAAGCTTGTTTATGTCTACGGTTTTTCCATTGTATTAAATCACTCTCAATTTTCCTTTTTAGCATGATTTATCATCTCTTTTCTATTTAAAGTATACCCTTATTCCATGTTTTTCTCAATCATCATAGATATAAATTACATGTTATTCTAATATTTTTATTTATTTTCCCCATGTTTTTCTGATGCTTTATCATCCTTTTCACCATTTTTTCTATAACATAAAAAGGAAGGGCTTTGCCTTCCTGATCATTATGCTTCTAATTTTATTTCCATTAACGCTTCTCTTGCATTTACAATACTTTGTGCAATTAATTGATCAATATCCTCTGTATAATCTTTAGATAGTGCAATTTCCATTAATACTGGAAAATTGATTCCGGTCAATGCCTTTACATGATCGTATTGAAAGGTTGCCAAAGCTGCGGCTTTAAATGGAGAACCACCAGGTAAATCTGTTAAGATAATCACTTTATCATTTTCAAACTTATCAATTTCTTTATTTAATTGTTCGCAAAGATCTTCAAAAGATGTTCCTTCTTGAAAGTCAATACTTACCAGTCCTTCACATTCTCCATTTAATAATCGAAGTGCACTATGCATACCACTCGCAAAATTTCCATGTCCTACTAAAATCAGTCCTGTCATATTAACCTTCTTTCTTTGCTCTTGCGCACTTTACTCCATTCATAAAGATTTCTGCACGTTTTGGGTCAATTGGATTTTTCATATCACCATTTTTTACCCATGTCGCCACCGATACACCATCATAATATTCTAGTAATTCTGTGATATTATCTCCAGTAGCTCCACCGCCTAAAATAACAGGTGTATCAGGTAGTTTTTTTCTAACTGCCTGTATCATTTCTAGACTTTCTTGTTTTGTTTTACCTGAAACAAATAATCCATCCGCAAATGCTTCATGTACTGCTTCCCATGCTGCAGCATCAATTGGTTTGCCACCTAGAGGTACGCCATGCACCTCCTGAATATCTGCATATACAGGAACTTTTGAACGTATTCTTTTTCTTAATTGTGCAATTTCTACACACTGGCCTTCCAAGATACCTGCACTTGTCACATTCGCTCCAGTAAATAGATGTTCCACTCTGACAAAATCTGCATTTACAGCATCCGCAACTGCAAGACTTGCGACACCATCCCAATTTACAAGAATACCTAGAACCAGATCAGGGTAATGCTGTTTAATTTCAAACGCGATCCTTGTCATATAGGCGATTGCTTCAGGTGGTGCAATTTGTTTAATCGGCATATCATTCATATTTTGTAGAATTACACCATCAAAGCCATTATCTACAACCATCTGCGTTTCATCTAAAACTTCTTTGACAATATCATCAATGGTTTTATCTACATGACGATAACTACCAGGTAATGGACTTGGCTGTATCATCGCAAATGCAGTACAATTTGGTTTAAACATCTTCTTCACCTCTTAATTCTTTTATATATTGCATAGCAGTATCATATAACTGTATACTTGGAATTACCCCCTTTTCAGTGATAAAACCTTTGATATGTTCTGGACAAACACCAAGTAATTCTGGTGTATAATAATCAATATCTTTGTGATTATCAGGATCTGCCACATCTTGTAACTTATCCTTTAAATCATTGATTACAATCGTTTTTTCTTTTCCATATACTGGTCTTACATCTAGTTTTATGAGCGGTGATATAAAATATAATGGTTTTTTATAATAATCACATATCAACCCTACAATGTCTGACCCAGTTGTATTAAATCCAGTGCCATCGGGATAAATGGATTCAGCACCCATGAATGCGCCATCACATTCTTTCATGTAATACATTAAACTTGCATCAGGTATGAAGTGAATCTGATGCCCTGCTTCTATACAAGGTTTTACAAACGGCTTTCCTCCATTGATGACGCGGCTTTCTGCGATATAGATTGTCTTACCAGCCTGCAATCCTCTTAAAAATGCTTCAACAGTACTTGAATAATCGTATACTAAAATATTCTGCATACGATTTCCTATTTCCACAGCATAGGATACTGCCTGATCAATTGCCTTTTTATTACTTTTCGCATATGAATCTTTCACATCAATAATTGCTTGTACAACTTCAGATGACTGTTCATGATTTGTATGACGATGAATACCTTTTATCATCTGATAGATTGCATTGGTAATTGCCTGACTTGCTTCACCTCTTGTTGCGATAAAAAAGTTACATACTTCATCGATTCTTTGAATCATTTCTTCTATATTGCCATTTGTTTTATACTCTAAAGCAATCTGCTCAATCATATTGCCAATCATTTTGATATGGGTGCTTGCTCCTAATACTTTTTGTGTTACAATATCATCAAAATCCTGCACCACACTTTTTGGTAAAGCGGCTCTCGCCTTTTCTTTATCTACAACATACATATCTTCACCCCTGTCTTAAAAGTTGTTTTGCATTATCATGAAAATAAGCCTGTCTTGTATCTTTATTTAATGGGAATAAATCAAATATTTCAATTGCATTTCTCGTAAATCGTTCAGGATAACTACTTCCAAACAGAATTTTATTTTCCGGCAATTGTTGAAATGCTTTTCTTAGTATCTGCATTTCATATTGATTACTGGTTTCAATCCATGCATTATCATTTCGTTTTACAATATCAACACAGCTATAACCATAATCAAAGCACCCCATATGAAGAAAGATAAATGGAATATCTGGATATCTTTTTACATAGATTTCCCATTGATGAGGAAGTGCTTTGGCACCAATACCAGAAAATACTTTTACTGGAAGTTTTCTTTCTTGAATCAATGAAAATACTTCATTTAAAACAGGACAATCATCTGGCGCATATCCATGTTCATAAGAATTAAATTCTATCATTTGTATTTCTGGTGTTGCACATGCTAATTTTGTATCTTCAATAATTGTAGATAGAGAAGGATTCAATAAAGCACATCCAATCAAACGCGCAGGATAGGTTTTTACTGCTTCCGCAATCTGTTGTATTCCTTCCTGTATACCATCTACCCGTAAATCTGAAATTACTCGTTTTTGTATCTGAAAGCGATCCATATCTGCTAGAAGTTTTTCCAGCAGATATACGCCATTTTCTTTTTCGATATGAGAATGAATATCAATCATTCCTATACGCCTCCTTTATTATCCTAAGATACCCGCATATACTCCAAGAATTGCGACAACCATCGTAATAAAAATTAATTTAACTGCAGAAATCTTTTTCTTTGTGACGAAATAATACATTAAAAATGTGTAAGCTAATCCCAGAACACCTGGCATTAAACCATCTAATGTTTCCTGAATTTTGATGACTGTATCACCTGATGCTATTTCAATAGGTATATTCATAACAACTAAAGCTGGAATAAATCCTCCGACAATGGTATATGCCGCAATTGCTGCGATATCTGTTATTTTTGAAATTAATCCACTTGAATTAATCTTTTCTACTAGTTTAATTCCTTGTTTATATCCCTGGAAAACACCTAAATATCGAATACCCAAAGATACAATACTCATACCAATAACGAAGAAGATTGGGCCAATCCAGCCTAGTTTTGCATTCACTAAGGAAATCGCAAGACTTGCTAAAATTGGACGAGCTGTACCATTTAATAAGGAATCTCCCAAGCCAGCAAGTGGACCCATCAGGGCTGTTTTTACTGCATTGATTGCACCTGGATCCATATCAGGATCATTGGCGTGCATTTCTTCCATTGCTGCTGCGATACCTACAGGAATGGCACTGGTAATATCATTAGTTAAGAAGTACTCCATATGACGTTCATAAGCTTCCAGTTTTTCTTCATCTGTATCATAAACTTTTTCAATAACTGGCATCATTGCTTGGGTAAAACCAGCATTTTGTTGACGTTCATAGTTATTCGCTCCACGAATGGTCAATTGTCCAAAGAATACTTTCCATAAATCTTTCTTTGTTAATTTTTTATTATTTTCCATATGATTTACTCCTCTCCCTCACTTTGATCAGCTAATTTAAAGTAAAAGTATAATGCCGCAAAAACCACAGCTAATAATGCGATACCGACCATATTGATCTTTAAATATGCTGCAAAGAAGAAGCCTAAGAATAAGAACGGCCACATTGTTCGATTTTTAATAGAACTTAATAACAATGCAAATCCCACTGCGCCAACCATGTTGCCACCAACGGATAAACCTGTGATGATCTTATCAGGAATGGCCTTGATAATTGCTGCTACAAAATCAGCACCATAATATACTGCTAGGAACGTTGGCACGCCATATAACAAGGCATTCATTGCCATGGTATAGACAATATTATTCATTACCAGACCTCTGGTATTTAATTTTTCTATTGAATTTTCTGCACGATGCATAAACCATACATTAATAACAGAGTTCTGTACAGTTTCAGCAATCTGACCGATAAATGATACAGGAAGAGCAGTAGCGACAGCTAAATCTGTACCACCACCTCCAAGAATTGCAACTGCGGTAGCGATTGCTGTAGAAATAGTTGGGTTTGGTGGAACTGCTGTACCAACAAAGATAACAGCAAGAAACATCAATTCTACTGTAACACCAACTTGAAGTCCTGTTTGAAAATCACCCATAATTGCCCCTACAACCGGTCCTATAAATATTGGACGGAAAATATGTGTCTGTGTTGTATGTGCATCAATAAATGCAATCGTTACAGCAACTGCCACAAGCAATGCCTGTAAAAATAAACTCATAATTTTATCCCTTTCCTTTCTTTTATAGTAAATGAACTAGAATTTTTTTCTGTTCATTAGGTACTGCACGAACTTCTACTTCAACTTTTTCTGCCAGTTTGCGGATATCAGCTTCTTCTTCCTCATTCAACCAGCAGTTGCCAAGAATTTTTCTTTTTCCTTTTTTCATATTGATATTTCCAACATTAATACTCTTCACATCTTTACAACTATCAATCAGATATAGTGCCTGTTTTGGCCCTCTTACTAATAATAAAGTTTTTGTATCTGATGTATCTGTTTCAATCATCTGCTTTGCTTCTTCTAAATTTTTAATGATCAGCTTCACGTTTTTAGGTGTTGCCATCTTCAATAATGATTGTTGAAGTGTATCTTTTGCTGCAGCATCATCACATACCAAAATCTGTTTTGCATCAGAATGAGCAATCCATGCAGTAACAACCTGTCCATGAATTAAACGATCATCAATACGGAATGTAGTAATATTCATAAAATGTTCCTCCTTATTTTTTTGTCCATAGATATTCAGCATTTTTATAGAAGATATCTTCCAGCTGTTCTTCACTTAAGCCTAATTCTTCAAACTTGCTGATTTCTATATTTACTGGTTTATATGGCCAGTCTGTTCCAAAACATACTCGTTTTGAACCTAATACATCAATTGCTGTTTTTAACACTCTTGTATCCATTTGACCACTTGTTTCTACCCATACATTATCTAAATCTTTAACTGCCATAATCGTAGACATACCAAATTCATAATATCCGATATGTGTAAATACAAAGCGCAGATTTGGATGTTTTTTTGCATATTCTGCCCAGACGTATGGATTAGAAATCGGTGCAGTTCCTACATGTGTCTGCACATGAACGCCATATGTTTCAATTTTATCAAGAAGTCCATCTAAAGCAGGCGAGTTATCAGGATAATACCCATGCTTCCATGAGTGAAACTTTACTGCTTTCATATGATAAGTTCCTAAACACAAATCAATTTCTTCCAATGCTTTTGGATCTTTTGGATTGATGAAAGCATATCCTTCAATGATGTCTGGATACTCACACATTGCTTTATAGATAAAATCATTTTGATACCGTGTGGATATACCAGATAAACAGCTGATACCAACTTTTGTGATTCCATGTTTTTTCAAATCTTCAACCAGCTCTGTTGGCGTATTTTCTTCTCCAGAACTAGTTTTTCCCAAATGAGAATGAATGTCATAATATTTCAAATTATCTCCTCCTATCAGCATTTCATCTTGATATAACATGTTACACCTGTATAATAACTTATCATATCAAGTTTGTCAACATAATATATCATATTTTTACATATTTTATTAAAATTGATAACGTTTTCTTAAAATTTCACCATTATAAGGTATAAACTTGTTATAAAAAAACTATCTAGGTTGTATTACTAGATAGCTTTTATAATTCTTCTTTTTTTAAAGTGATTACATATTTATACTCATCAGCTTTATAGGAATTAATAGATAATTCTAATGGTCTATTCAAATAATCATAAGTAATTCTCTCTCTTCGGAAAAGCGGTTCTCCTTCATCCATATACAGTTCTTTTCTTAAATTAGGCGTAGGCATTACAGCTTCTATGGTTTCTACTGCACGTTCGATATGTAATCCCTGTTCCTCATACAACGCATAAATAGATGTTTTCTCGTTTAATTCTTCACCATGTATGACAACACCAGTATCACGGGATATAAACTGCTCATTCATACCTATAATTCGGCCATTTTTCAACCTTAGTCGTTTTAGTCGATATATATCAGCACCTTCCTCAAGCTGAAGATAATCACATACAATACCAGTTGCTTTTGTTTCCTCAAATTCCAAAATAATAGATGATGGACGTTCACCAGCTTCTCTTGCTTCCTGAGAGAAACTGCTTACGCCAACTAAGTCAGAGTATTTTCTCATTGGCTGTACGATCGCCCCTTTTCCTTTTCTGATTTTTATGAAACCAGCTAGTTCAAGATCTTGCAAAGATCTGCGAATTGTTATACGACTGACATTAAATTCAGCCTGTAGAGAGGATTCAGAAGGTATTAATTCATTTTCTTTATACACACCATTTTCAATGCGTTTTTGCAGTTCTTTATAAATCTGTAAATATAATGGCGCATCTTTTTTCTGTTTCTGCATAAAAGCTTTCCCCTTTCCATATGACACTTACACTATAACATAACATGTCATAAAAATAAACACTACATGATATAACAACTTGTTAAATAAACAGAACTGCATATAAAAAAACAGTAATCAACAAAAAAAGCCATAGCATATAAAACACCTGCTATGACTTATTTTATAATCTAGTACTTTAAATCAATAATCTTTTCCCATGTAAATTCTGGTCTTCCAAAGTGACCATAACATGCTGTTTGTTTGTAGATTGGTTTCTTTAAATCTAGTTCATCAATGATATCTTTTACTTCAAAGCTAAAGTTTTCTTTGATGATATCTAAGATTTCCGCATCACTCTTTGTGCCAGTTCCAAATGTATCCACCATAATAGATACTGGTTTTACTTTACCGATTGCATATGCTACCTGTACTTCACATTTGCTGGCAAGTCCTGCCGCAACAATATTCTTTGCCACATAACGACAATAATATGCTGCACTACGATCTACCTTACTAGGGTCTTTACTTGAGAAGCATCCTCCACCGATTCTTCCCATACCACCATATGTATCACATACGATTTTTCTTCCTGTTGTACCACTGTCACCAAAAGATCCACCTACGACAAATGATCCACTTGGATTGATTAGATAAATTGTATCTTCATCGACTAAATCATCATTAATGACTGGATTGATAACTTCTTTCATTACTAATTCTGCGATTTCTTCCTGAGTCGCACTTGCGACATGCTGTGTAGATACAACGATTGTATCAATACGTTTGATTTTATCATCTTCATATTCTACTGTTACCTGCGTTTTTCCATCTGGTAATAAGATATCACTTTTTCTTCTTACATCACTTAAACGTTTTGCTAACTGGTGTGCATAATCAATAGCGGCAGGCATGTAGTTTTCTGTATCATCACATGCATATCCAAACATGATACCCTGATCTCCTGCACCAATTTCACCATCTTCCCATACAACTGCATGGTTAATTTCAGATGACTGTTTGTTTACTTTTGTCATAACCGTATAATCTTCGGTATAGCCAATTTCTTTGATCACATCTTTCGCAATCTTTTCATAATCAATAACAGCTTTTGTATTTGCTTCTCCATAAACCAATACAAAATCATCTTTAATGGTTGCTTCTACTGCCATTTTACTTTCTGGATCCTGACGTAATGCTTCATCTAAAATACTGTCCGCAATCTGATCACAGATTTTATCTGGGTGTCCTTCTGTAATACTTTCACTTGTAAATAAATAATCCTTCATGTTTTAATCTCCTTTACACATATAAAAAGCCTCCTCAATAAGAGAAGGCAATCTTAGTTGAACTATTCTCTTATCGTTGTTAGCAGTACCACCTTATATGATGCTTCATACAGGTTGGCGTGGGCTGCGAGCTAACTCTCTAACCCAACTCTTGATAAAAAGGCTCTTATATTAAAACACACGCCAAGCTATTTGGCAACTCTTTTCGCAAAAAATATTACAATCATTTATGCTCTTTTCGCAAAAAATATTACAATCATTTTGAAAACACCGATTGTCTGATTTTCAACTTGCAGGATAATCATTGGTTTTCAACTAGTTCACAGCTTTCAATCTATTGATGAAAAGCTGAAAATTCATTTACTTTACGTTCTCTCATGATTTTTATATAACCATTATCTTTATATTCCTCTAACTGGGATTTTTCTAAAAGCCCATCATTCCATATCATCATTTCACAATATTTTCTAAATCTGATGATGTCATTGACAGATTAAGTAGAGGATGTATATAATCTATAAATACTTCATTAATATCGTCTGATTCTATATTATCCTCTTAGCTTATATCCACCAAATAAGGATTTCTTAAATTTCTTTAATTGTGCATCTGTGTAATCACTCTTACCAGATACTGCCTGATAATAACGTACGGCCTCATTGTAGTTTACTTCCGTACCAAGCCCTAACATATAAGCATCACCAAGTCCATTAAACATTTCTACCATAACAACAGTAGAGAATGGTGAAATATTATTTTGAATATTTTCTTTATGATACTGATAAGCTTCTTGTAAATACTGGAAACCTTTATTTGGATCTGCGGCAGTTCCAATGCCTCTTAAAAGACATCTTCCATAATGTGGATATGCGGACATATGTTTGTTTTCAGCCGCTTTTTTTACCCATGTAAAACCTGTTGTTTCATCTTTTGTGATATCACGATTGCCATTTAACAACATAATTCCCAATAAACATGCGGATACATTAGAACCATCCTTAGCGGCGATTTCATAGGCTTCTGCGGCTTTTTTCATATCAATAGGAACACCACGTCCATGTTCATATGCATATCCTACATCATAGTATGCTTTTAGATATCCATGCTGGGCAGAACGTAAGAAATATTGGAAAGATGTATCATAATCTTCTAATTCATCATAATATTCTCCATAATCCTGTTCCCATTTTGGATTACCTTTTTCTACACAGAATTTAATAATCTGAACCTGTGCATCCCTGTTTTTTGGCAATCCTTCAGAACCACTGAATAAATTGTATAAATTATTTGCGCAATGTGTATATCCAGCACCTACGGCTTTTGCCAGCCATGGTAATGCCAGTTGTGCGGATTTTGTGTCTAAATCTTCCTGAGAACTGAATGTATTTAATACATCTATCTCATCGATATCTATATAATCCTGAAAATAATATGTATTACCTATCACGTATTGCGCAAACGGATGCCCTGCTTGGGCCCATTCCAATACTTGATCACGTGCTTCTTTTAAGGTATATGGCATTCTTGCCTCGATTTCCTCATTCATTAATCCACAACGTTTTGCTATCAAAATACATAACATACTGCCTCTAGAAATACCTTCCAACAATAATGCATCTGCTTTTTCATCAGATTCTTCAAATCCTGCATATTCCCATACATACTGAAATCCCATGTAGGTTCTGGCAAGAAAACAATATGCTTCCGGATCACCTTCAGCGACTGCCTCTTCCAACAAACGTTTTCCTTCCTGTTGTTTTGTTTTATCAAATTGCATCCAGATCAAATCGAATGCCTGTTCGGTTTTATCTGAAAAAAAATGTCCCATTTCATTCTCCTCCTTTATCCTATACATTTACCTTTTTCTTGTTTACATTATATAAAAAAAAATGATAAAAGTCAGCTTTTCTAACATATTTGTTAGATTTTCAGTTTTTTTCTTAAATCCCCTTAATTTTAAATATAAAATCGCAAAAAAGAAGTATAATTTAAGTGTAGAATGCGTGGTGTTGTTTATGATGAGAAAATTCGTCAGATATTTATTTTTTATCGCCTTATGTTTTCCGTTAAGTTTATTTTTTATTCATCAACATATCGAAACAAAATCAGATGAAGATTTAAAAAATGGATTATCCAAGCTTCATGCTGTAAGTCATAAAGATTTAAATGATGTTACTTCACATGTGCAAAAGGTGGGGAAACAAATAGAAGAAAAGAAAAGACAAAGTGCTATAAAGTCCAATCTTCCAATGTCTAGCCGATTCAAAAACACGGTAATTCTGGGAGATTCTTTATCTGAAGCATTTTTAGACTACCGTCTTTTGCCACAAAACATCGTACTTGCTTCACGAGGAAAACGTACAGATAATTGTGATACAGAAATACAATCCGCAATCTCTCTTTCACCAGATAAAGTATTTTTAAGCTTTGGCATGAATGATCTGCTTTATTGTAGAGGAAATGCACAGCGCTTTATCAATCAATATAAAAAACTTGTGACAACAATTCAGAAACAACTTCCGGATACAAAGATATACATTAATTCCATTATTCCCATGAATGAAAATGGTTACGCAACAGATAACAATATGCGAAAAGATAAGGCATTTAACACAGCTTTAAAATCTATGTGTAAAGAAATGCATATCACTTATATCAGTAATGATTCTTTAATTGATGGCAGCGGGGATCGTTATGAAAGAGATGGAATGCATCCCAAATATGCATTTTATCCACTATGGCTTTCCCATATGGCAGAAACGGCAGGAATATAATATGTTGAATAAATTTCGATTATTGTTAGAATTTGGATGTATGATTTTATTGTTAATTTTACCTTTTACACATGTAGATAAAACAGTATCCATGAAACAAGTTTCTTCCGTTATAGAATCCTATAGCAAAACATCAAAGTATGAACACGAGGATACAAAGTTTATACGAAAGTATTACCATTTAAATAAAGAAGATTATCAGAGTGCTGTTATCTATAAACATCCTTCCACAATGGAAGCTGAAGAACTTAGTGTATTTTATGAAACAGACGAGAATAAACAAAAAGCTATTTATGATAAACTGGAAAAACGTATGCAAGATAAACTGCAAAGTTTTAAGGGATATGGACAGCGACAAAGTGATTTGATACAAAAGGGCTTTATTTTTCAAAAAGGACCATTCATCTTTTTGATGGTAGATGAACAGGCAGCAACTTTAAAAAATAAGATTTATCAATTATTTTAGGAGGGAAATTATGGCATTTCAAAATTATATATTTATCTTTTTCCTTCTACCCTGTCTATTGATTCTCTATACCATTACACCAAAAAAATATAAATCTATCTTACTCATTGTGGCCAGTTTGATCTTTTATGCCTGGGGGGAGCCTGTATATATTATACTATTGATATTGCTTACGATATTTAACTATATCATGGCTTTATATATGCAAAGGAAACAAGACAGAAAACGTAAGTATATACTTGTGGAAATCATTGTGATCAATTTGTTTCTATTGTTTTATTTTAAATATTATAACTTTTTTCTACAAGAACTTTCTCATATCCTGCCAATACCAAAGCATAATGATATTTCCTCCATGCCTCTAGGTATTTCCTTTTATCTATTTACGATTTTATCATATCAATTTGATGTATATCGCAGACATATCAATGCAGAAAGTCATTTTATTACATATGCATTATACGTTACATGGTTTCCTAAATTAATTATGGGACCTATTATGCGTTATGAAGATTTCAAGAAACAGCTTCCCCTCATGAAAATTGATCGTAAACACTTAGAATCTGGTTTGACGCACTTTATCATCGGGCTTGTGCAAAAGGTATGGATTGCGGATTCTTTATCCATCGTTTTCTCACAAGCAAATGCATCTTTATCCTCCACCGGCATGTTCTGGCTGGGGATTCTGGCTTATACTTTACAGATATATTTCGATTTTCAGGGATACACGCAAATGGCCATTGGTATCTCAAAGATTTTCCATATCCGGCTTTGTGAAAACTTTCATTACCCTTATATTGCGACCTCTGTCACAGACTTCTGGCGTCGCTGGCATATATCTTTATCCTTGTGGTTTCGTGATTATGTATATATTCCTTTAGGTGGTAATCGTAAAGGCATATGCATACAAATACGTAATTTAATGATTGTATGGATCTTAACTGGTATCTGGCATGGTGCTAACTGGACATTTCTTTCATGGGGTATTTATTATGGATGTCTGTTAATTTTTGAAAAGTTTATATGGTGTCATGTGCAATCTAAATTACCTGTTATTTTGAACTGGTTTCTTACCATGATCTGCATTATGATTGGCTGGGTATTCTTCTCTAGTGAAAGCATCTCACAAGCCTTTCAGTATTTACAAGGAATGTTCTTCTTTAAACAGTTACCCCTTATGAATGAAGAATTTTTATTTATCTTACATTCCTGCTGGTGGATTCTAATTATAGCTATGATATGGGCCAGTCCGCTATTCCATTATATTGGTAGATTGGTATCTAAACAAAAAGATTATGTTTGGATATTAAAACCTTTAGGTATCTTATGCTTATGGTTGTTGGCATTATTATATAGTGTTGGCGGTCATGTACAATCATTTCTATATTTTCAATTTTAAAGGATGCGGTGTCAAATGAAAACAATGAAAGAAATTATTCAGTCTTATGGTACAAGCATGGTATCCTTATGCTTTATTATAGGGGTTCCCTTATGTTATGTGCTCATACCCGATCAAGTAAATTCAATAGAAGAAAACCGAACTCTGCAGCAAATGCCAAAGTTGCATATTGCGGATATCTTACAAAAACAATACCAGGATGATATGTCCTCTTATCTAAATGATCAATTCCCCAAACGTTTTGCGTTACATAAACAAAAGGTTTCATTGGAACATGCTTTAGGAAATAATGAATTCTCTTCTGTCTTAATTGGTAAAAACGATATGCTTTTTCAAGATATTCCAGCTATAGAGGATACGAAAATCAAGCAATTGAGTGATACCATTAACAGTTTTGTGAAACAGTATCATAAAATAAATATCCATATGTTGATAGCAGTTAATAAAGCCGAAATCTATCCTGAAAATCTCCCTGCGCATATCACACTTCCCAGTCAGAAAAAAACACTTTCCAGCTTTTATAAAACATTGAATAAAAAGATAAAAATCACAGATATTGAGGATCATTTTCTTGATCAAAAAAAGGAAAACTTATATTATCGAAGTGATCATCACTGGACAACCAAGGGGGCATATGAAGCTTTTCAGGTCTATTTAAAAAATGATTTAAAAGCAAAAAACACTTTACATTATGAACCTTATGTTATTCATCAAACATTTCAGGGTGCTTTAGCGAATACCAGTGGTTATTATAGTAAGAAAGATGATCAGGTTGAAATCTATGTACCAGATAAAAATGATCCGGATGTATTAGTTGAATATGTGAATGAGAAAGAAAAGGCAGCCAGTGTTTATGTGGAAAGCAAAGCCTCATCCTCTAATCCTTATGAAGTATTCTTTGGTGGCAATCATGCGTTGATTCAAATGACCACAAGTAGTGATACAGATAAACGTTTACTTGTCATTAAGGATTCTTATGCGAATGCTTTTCTTCCATTCTTAACTCCTTATTATCATGAAATTACAGTGATTGATCCACGTTATTATATGGACGATGTAAATGATCTGATGAAAAATAGAAATATTACAGATGTATTATTTCTATATAATTTTAATACCTTTTTCACAGATTCTTCTTTAGTAAATTTACTACAGTGAAGGATTTTTAACAAAATCGTGATATATGCTATTCTAGTACATAATCTTTATTCTCTTATCATTATTATTTAATATGATATATATTATTTATCATATTTTATTAAATTTTTTAATATATATTTCTCACAAAGATTTCTATCATCATTTAGATATTGCCCTTTTTATATTTTCTATCATATAATCCCTTTAATTTCTTTAAAATTTAGCTATTATTTATTGACTTCTTGTAGTACGAGTGTTAATATATTAACGGATAGATTAGATACGGCTTGTAAAAGCCAAAGAAAAGAGAGTGTTGTGAGCACTCTCTTTTTTTCGTTGAGGAATTCGGATAGATTAGATGCTGATATCAAAAATCAATACTCAGTATCTGATAGGTTCACTATCTAGAATTCGTGAATTGAGTTATATTTCTTTTCCAAAAAGGATGCAAATATATTAAACATCCCCATATATTAGATTATATAATATCAATTATATATCATATATATTATATTTTTTTA
>OGXN01000294.1_pt1 | contig 68989 bp, 66 predicted proteins | sample 1576281 | NCBI WGS metagenome assembly OGXN01 (sample SAMEA3541494, study PRJEB24748) | human gut metagenome | biome: human gut; feature: human-associated habitat; material: faeces | place: China | collected 2012
GCAGCTTTGACGGGCCCGGCCTTGCCCTTTGGCGGAGACTTGGGCGGGCCCATCCCGCCGGAGCCCTTTTCCGGCTTTTCCGCTTCAACGGCGGGAGCCTTGCCGCCCTTATCATCATCACCCCGCACATCCGACAGGTTGATGACCTTACCAGACGGAGCAGGGCCGCCCTCGCCCATACCGGGGAGCGTCACCTGTTCGGCCTGTTCCGGCGCGGGCGGTGCGCCGGGCCCATCCGGGGCTGGGGACTCCGGGAGCTTTTCTCCCTCCGGGCCCTTGTTCAATGTTTCATCTGCCATTCGCTAACCTCCTTTTTTGTGGCATGAAAAAAGGCCAGACCATACGGCCCGGCCAGCGAAAAATATTCCCCCTTTCCATTTTTAATTTTTGATTGATACCACTCCTTTCCCTGTCGAGCCATGAAAAAAACGCCCCTTTTGTTGATACAAAAAGTGGCGTTTTAGTGTAGGTTGGCTCGGTTTTTGTTGTGATTTATTATTATACCTTTGTCAAAGACGGTAATCATTGTCGTAAGGAACTATAATTCCCTTTAATTTTCTTTCAAATTTCTTTTGACGCCTATTCAGGTTTTTCTTTTTGCTTTTTTTGAGATATTTCATTGTTGTCCTCTAACTTTCCAGGGTATTGTACCCTTATAATATTTACATACGTAAAAAAGGTCCAAAAATCCTAAAAAACTTTTACAAAAAGCAAAAAAACCTATATATAATTATCAAAAGGATAAAGATACAGATATTTATACAGCTATTAAGTTATTATCAAAACAGGAAAAACCATAAACGTTTTATCATAAAAGTGAGTGGATATGGTATAGGTATAAAAAAGTATATCTGCTTATTAGAATACTGGTAAAAAATGTAATTAAACTTTCAGACCACCTTGTATAAGGTTTATTTTAAACATAGGAAATGGCAAGTGAAAAATCAGCAAATAGATTAACGAAATAATTATATTGATTCATGAGATGCATTGCTTACATATACCGCAAGTAGTTTTTTTGATTTGCAAAATCATTTGACAATCAAAATATTTTTGATATAATAGGCGAGGCTTGAAAGAAAAGGTGTTTATATGAAGAAAAGAACGAAAATAATTATTGGAATATGTATTACAATATTGATTATAATCACAGGTGTTATTGGCTATGCTGGAAATTATTTCTATACTCTGGCAATTGATTCCACTAGTGATAAATCAGTCGTATTTGGAAGCAGTGAAAATGATTCTGTCGCAGAAAAAGCCAAAAGTGAGGCAGAGGCTGCCTTTATGAAACATGGAAAAGATCGCTGGCTTACAAATCAAGATGGCTATCGCTTACATGCTTATGAAGCAAGCCAAAACGCAAATAAATGGCTTATCGCAGTACATGGCTACATGGGACAAGGCAGAGATATGTTAGCGAGCGGCAATCGGTTTTATGATATGGGATACAATGTGTTAGTACCAGATTTAAGAAGTCATGGACAAAGTGAGGGAACTGCTATAGGTATGGGTGCCTGGGATAGTGATGATATCGTGGAATGGATCAATGAAATCATCAAGGATAATCCAAAAGCGGAAATCGCATTATATGGTGTATCTATGGGAGCTAGTACTGTCATGATGACTACAGGACATAATCTACCTGAAAATGTAAAAGTCGCAATCGAAGATTGTGGATATACCTCCGCATGGGACGAATTTTCTTACCAATTAGATGATTTATTTGGCTTGCCATCCTTTCCTGCACTAGATGCCGCAAATATTGTCACAATGATACGTGGTGGATATAATCTGAAAGATGCAGATGCTTTGGAAGCAGTGAAAAAATCTAAAACACCGACCTTATTTATTCATGGGGATGCTGATGATTTTGTGCCAACCAGCATGGTATATCCATTATACGATGCCGCAGTCTGTGAAAAAGATATTTTGATTATCAAAGGCGCAGGGCATGGAAAAAGTAAAGAAGTAGATCCAAAGACGTATTGGGATAAAATAGATTCTTTTATTGAAACATATATGAAATAAAGCAGTGTAACGCTGCTTTTTTTAGTTGCGATTATGAAAAAACATGGTAAAATCATAAAGGCAAGAATTGAGGGATTGCATGATTGAATTTATAAAAAAAGAAAAAGTGTTATGTATAGCAGCTATCTCCGCATTCATATCTATGATTTTCGTACCACCTAGCATGGAAACATTATCTTTTATTGATGTACGTGTACTAGCTTTATTATTTTGTTTAATGGCAGTAATCGCAGGGTTAAAACAGTGTAACGTATTTATCGTATTCGCACAGTGTTTATTATCTGGAAGAAAACAATTACGTGTATTCTTTCTGATTTTGGTGCTATTACCGTTTTTCTCATCTATGTTCATAACCAATGATGTCGCATTGATTACATTTGTGCCTTTTGCGATATTGGTATTGGATATGATTGATCGTAAACAATACTTGATTCCTATCATAACATTACAAACGATTGCAGCAAATCTTGGAAGTATGGCCACACCGTTTGGTAATCCACAAAATCTGTTTCTATATACAAAATATGGACTAACCATTGGGGATTTCTTCTCTATTATGGGAAAGTTCACCTTCCTTGCACTTGTGTTATTGATTGTATGTTGTATGTTGATGAAAAATGAAACATTAGAGGTAAGTTTTCCTGAAAAAGTCCATATGATCAAACCAAAGGATGTTATTTTATTTGTCGTGTTATTTATACTTTCTTTACTCAGCGTTTTGCATATCCTGCCTTATCAGGCGGTATTTCTGATTGTTGTTGTTACAATGTTATTGGTATCACCAGTTGTTTTAAAAGATGTAGATTATGCATTATTGTTAACATTTGTATGTTTCTTTATCTTTTCTGGCAATATTGGAAAAATCGATTGGATGCAGGAATTTCTAGGAAGCTGTATGAAAGATTACGCAATACCAACGGCAATCGCGAGTTCACAGGTAATCAGTAATGTACCTTCTGCAGTATTGTTATCAAGTTTTACAAATCAAGCATCAGGATTGTTGATTGGCACAAATCTTGGAGGTCTTGGGACTTTGATTGCTTCTCTTGCAAGTCTGATATCATTTAAGTTTTATGCAAATGAACCTCATGCAGATACTGGGAAATATTTAAAAGTATTCACAGGATATAATCTTATTTTCTTACTTATATTAATCATATTTATTTTTATATAAAAGCAGGCAATAGATGTTTTTATTGCCTGCTTTTAAATATAGATTGTGATTTCTGACTTAAAAACACACATAAATCATAAGAAATTTACAAAATTATGAATTATTTTCAAATAACACTTGCGAAAGGAAATATTTGTGTTATAAATATACTTAACCAACGAGCTGGTAGCTGTTGCGTTATGGTAAAAAAGTTTTAAAGAAAAAGGTAGCCCCACAAGTACAAGGTCATTGCGAAAATCCTTTCATTACACTAATATTACAATTTTCCTTTTCTTGTGTTGCTATAAATCACACAAAGTCTTTTCTCCTGAAATGAATGATGAGCTTTTCAGAAGGAAGGACTTTTTTATTCTTGAATGATGGAAAGATTGCTTGTTTTAAATGCTGGAGTAATGAAACAGGCAAAATATCTGCTTCTTGTGTTTTTATTGTTTATATAATGATATAATATAGAAAATTGAGGGGGAATATATGATGCAATATCTTTTCATTTTATTTTTGTTATTAATAATATTCAAAGCATTTCAACCTAAAATAAAAGGGATGATAGGAGAAAAAAGTGTCGCAAGAAAACTTGAAAAGCTGCCAGAAAACGAGTATGTCATTTTAAATGACATCTTATTAAAAACGGATAGAGGCACTACACAGATTGACCATGTTTTTTATCAGTGTATGGTATTTTTGTAATTGAAACAAAAAACTATAAAGGATGGATAACGGGAAATGAAAAAGGAGAGTATTGGACACAAAATATCTACGGAAATAAGCATCAGTTTAAGAATCCAATACGCCAAAATTATGGACATAAAAAAGCACTAGAAGCATTATTTGATGAACCTGTTCGATTCATTCCTATTGTGGCATTTTCAACAGAAGCAGATTTAAAAGTTCATATTGAAAAAGAACATGTGATCTATATTAAGAATATTGTGAAATGTATAAAACAGTTGAGTGTAGATAAATGTTACGATATGGATCAAGTAAGAGTGATGAAACATGTGATTGAGAAAAATCAATTAAAAGAAAAACAGGAACGTAAGGATCATATAACGAATACTAGAAAAAATATTAAACTGACAAATGAAAAAATAAAAGGCAATATTTGCCCTAGATGTGGTGGAACATTAGTTTTACGTAAAGGGAAATACGGCACTTTCTATGGATGTAGTAATTATCCAAAATGTCGTTATACAATTAATTCTAAAAACTTAAAATAATATAGTAAATAGATTAAATGAATTAAGTAGGATTTCCTATAAATCAATGTGATATGTGCTTTATTTCATAATATTAATTAAATATATAAAAAACAGGCAATATAAGATTACCTGTCATTAATAAATAAAAAAGCGTTAGTGTTATCGATCTGGGGGAAGATATACCGGCTTGCCTATATGGGTGGGGGAAGAAAGGGCAAGACGGCTGATAACACTAACGATTATAATATAGCTTATTTAAATTCAAAAATCAATACATTTTTTTGATTTAAACGTTTTTGAACCGTTTGTTGGCAATATATTACTTCAAATCGTCTGCATTTATAAAAACAACGGACTTTTTAACATTGTAAGCGCTACTTTCAGTTTCTACCTGATTACCCTCTTTATTTATTGGTGCATCACTTTTTATCTTATACCAAGTACCCTGATCGTTTTTTATAATATCTAAAACTAACATAGAATAGTTTTTTACTGTTGGTGTTCGATATAATATTGTAGAATTCTTATCTGCTTTTTGATAAACTGGCGCATGATCAACATCTTTGATCAAAATATCAAACTTTGCATCCTTCATTCCCATGGCTTTATCGAATTTTCGATAAAAGGACGCGGCTTTTTCTCCCCAATAAGGATCAGAAGCATAACGAACATTCATACCACTTTCCTTGTCCCCAAGATAAGCGCCACGGTAACGATTTGCCTGTTCACTATCACAAGTCCCACTGCCTTTAAAACCATCGCAGGCATTCAAATAACCCTGATTCAAGAAAACGGAAGCATGTACAAGAATACTTTCCTGAGGATTTGCGTATTTATTAGCACTTTGGCTTGGAGAAGCATCATATGCCGCATGGCCAAATAAATTGTTTTTCGCATAAGCCAGTTCACTTCTTCCATAAGCACTCTCATTAGCGGATAGCCCCATCATCATAATCGCATTGGTACTATATCGATTCTGTGCATCCACAAATGCCTTTCCCATATTAAATAAAAGAGATTCCTCATTACCCATAGGATAAGAAGAAGGCTGTGAAGTATAGCCAAGAATACTTGTGATATATTTGTTAATATCCTGTGTGGAATAGTTAGAGATACTACGATGTGATAAAAATTGATAATAATTATAATATGGCTGATCATAATTGACGCTGTTTTTACGGGTGTTATTTTGATAGTCATCGCTCATACTGGTAAAAGAAGGATAAAAATAATGTCCATCATAACTGTAATAATACGCATAAGAAGTATCTTGGAATGGCAGTCCGACGTCAAGAGAAAAGGCATAGTTCCCTGATTTCACATCTGTTGTGCCTTTATGTAAGAACGTATTGTCTTTTACAACGTAATGACTGACGCTTGCGACTTCTTTTTCATTATAATAGTCTAATAATTCTACATCCTTACGATCTACCCAGCCAACAACACCACTCATCATAAATTTGAATTTTTTACCATCGTTGCTGGTATCAAGATATACAGCATCCGCACCATAACAGCCATTGATATAGCCTTCTTCATCACGATCATCAAATGTATAAGCAGTATTAACTGTACACTGTTTAGTTTTAAAATTAAGCACTCCATAGCGAATAGCGACACGGGTACCATCATCTGTGGTAATTTCCACATTTTCATTTTCCTGATGATCCAGTTTTCGCATGTTACTTTTTGCGAGTTTGAAGGAATCATATGTCTGAATTTCTGAAGCTACTCCGTTTTTATCTATGATAACTAAATGGTAATCTGTTTTAGTATCTAAATATAATAAGAACACGATGATCACACCCGCAATTAATAAGCCTGCCGATATAATCTTAAAGTAGGAAACGTGTTTTTTCTTTTTTCTCTTTGTCATAGTCACACCCTTTTCTACATTTTACAATATGCTGAAACAAAAGAAAATAAAACCAAAGAAATTTTAAGAAAATAAATAGAATTCGCAAATGATAAAATAAAGGCATCAAGTGAAACTATGTGAAAATCGTACTTTGCTTTACCCAATCATAGAAAAGCTTTATAATAAAGAACGTGAAATGAAAGGTGTGATGTGAGTGTTAGATGAAAAAACATTTTATGATTTATCCATGATCAGTTATTTTGATGCATATCAGCCGGGTGTAAGTGTAGATACTTTGATCCAGCAGATTTTAGAGGATACTGTAATGGATGAAGAATATCCAAACGATGTCACATTGCCTTATCATAAAGAAGCACTTGCAAAGATACCCAAAGGGCGCTATAGCGATATTTATGTAAAAGAGTTTGTGGATGATAATGCCAACAGTGGTGTGGTGTTTTATGTATTTACCTGTCCTGAAGGTGAAATATTTGCATTTCGCGGTTCTGAAGCATTAGATGATGTCAATCACAAAACCGGATGGCAGGATTGGACAGATAATTTTCATATGTTCTTAGATGGACCAACGTACCAACAATTAGTATCTTTACATGAACTGCAAAAACGAAAGATTGATGCTCCATTTTATTTATGTGGGCATTCAAAAGGCGGAAATCTTGCGATGTATGTGGCATTAACAATGAATGCTAAACTACTTTCAAAACTGCAACAAGTAGTAAGTTTTAATGCACCGGGAATTACGAAAAGTATTTTGGATGTTTATCAAATGCGGGCTACAGATCCTGAATTTTTGAAGAAAATAACGATATTTGAATGTGAAAATGATTGTATATCGTCATTCTTTGAGAATTTAACAAAACCACATTATATACGCTCCAGCATGCCTTGTAATAACCTGATACAGTTGTATCATAACCATCAGTTATATGCGATGGATTTTGATGATAATCATTATATCCTGGCAGAGAAAAAGACTGCCATTCCTAAAATTGTGTATCATTTTGTAAATGATTTCTTCGTGAATTTAAAAGAAGAACGTTTGCATGCCGTTGTATCTACCATGGATGATTACTTCCATAGTGCATTATCTATATCTGAATTGTATAAGGTATTATTGTATCATATATCCTTATATACTAACTTATTTGAGGATATCCCATATGAAGAAATACAGACCATTACGTTCCAGGATTTAATTGAACGTAGAAAGACAAAAAATCTGATTAATAAGGTAAAAGAAAAAGCAGTACAAACGTTAAATGAAGTGAATATCAAAGAAATAACACAAGGAATCATAGATAACTATGAGGTATTGATTGATACAAAAAAATCTCAAATACAAGATCTTGTAAATCGTAACAATGATCGTATTATTTCCGCTATTCGCTCTATAAGAAATGAGGAAGAAAAGGAAGGATAATGATATGCCACATGATGAAATTGTCATGTGGTTTTTGTTAATAAAACATGTGAATTCTTGTTTGAAATATAAAATTGTAAGATGGAAATATTGCAATAAAGCTTGATTCATTGTATTCTAATAGTAGAATATAACAACAATAGAAAGAAGGGTCGATATGCCGTTAAAACATGCAATTTTAGGTTTATTGAATTATCATGATATGACTGGTTATGATATTAACCGTTATTTCAAAAGCAGTATTGCTTTCTTCTGGCACGCACAAACATCACAGATCTATAAAGAATTGAATAACTGTTTGAAAGAGAACTGGGTGGAAAATGATATTATATATCAAAGTGATAAGCCGAATAAAAAAGTTTATCATATTACAGAAGAAGGCAGACTGGAGCTTCATAAATGGCTTGCGGATGCTGATTTAAGTGAGGTTATGAAATATAAAAATCCATTATTGATTAAGGTATTCTTCTCCAGTAATATTGATATTGATCAAACAATGCGAATGCTTGAAAAATATAAACAGGAATGTAGTGCCATCATTGATGGGATGAATGAGGATATCGCCAAACTGCCTGAATTTGAGGCATATGCACAGAAAGAAAATGAGTCTTTTTATTGGGGAATGACCATGACATATGGCTTTATGTATTATCAAAATGAAATAAAATGGGCAAATTGGTGTATTGATAAATTAAAAGAAAAGATTTGATACAACTTTCATTTTTATGGAAAAACAGAAAATTACTTTCATGTAACATAGTATACGTGCTATAATACGGTTATAAAGGTTTCATCAAGGCAAGGAGGAAAGATGAATATGGCTAAACTAGAGATGAAAGATTACTTAGAATGTATCCAAAATAAAAAGCAGGTTGCACATGATAAGCAATGGCTTTACATTGAAGTAAACGCAAAAGACCTTTTGGAGGAATGTGAACCAGGCGTAAAAAATCAGAATGTTTGTTGTAAAGCGATGCTGGATGCAATGCTGGAAGGTGATGGGTTTATCGTAGAACCTAAAAACAAAAGCAAATGTGCTGCCAGCTTAACCATTCGTTATTATGTAGATAATTTAAGTCCGGAACGTAGAAAATATTCTGAAGTAAACAATTAGTATTGATGAGGATCTGTTGGATGCAGGTCCTTTCTGTTTCTCATTGTAAAATGGTAGGAAATAGACTATACTAAACACGATAAACAAAGAAAGAAGGGAGGATATGTATGGAGTTAAAAATTAGTAACTTTGCGAAAATCAAAGAAGCAAACATTAAATTGGATGGCATTACAGTGATTGCTGGTGAAAATAATACAGGTAAAAGCACAATAGGAAAAATATTATTTTCTATGTTTAATTCTTTAAAGGATATTGATGGGCGTATAGAAGAACTTCGCAATTCACAAATAGAAATATCAATTCTTGGATGGTGTTTTCAATACAAATTTGAAAAGAAGTACGTAATAGCAAAAAATATACTTAAACAATTAGTACCATCTTATGATTTCGCTGAAGTTAGAAATGTTATTAAAAGAACATTGAATATTTATGAAAAAAATAGAAAAGATTTAGATGTTGATGAATTAACAGAAAAAGTTTTTATTCTTTTAAAGGCGCCAAAAGAAAGTGTACGTTTAGAATTGATTCGACGCTATTTTTATGAAATGTTTCATGGACAAATCAATCCTTTAAATAATAGTGATAGTGAAAGTATTATTTCCCTGTCTATAAAGAACAATCCTATTAGATTAAAATTTATGAAAAATGAATGTGAAGAATATGAAAGAACTTTTGAAATTCAACACAAAGCCATTTTGATTGATAATCCATTTATTATGGATGAATTAAATCCATCAAGCAAAATTACATCAACTACTGATAAAATGATTTATGATTTAGTGCATATGAAAAGTGAAATAGATGATAATCTGTTTACATCAGTTATGGCAAAAGATAAATTGAAAAAAATCTTTGAAATAATGAATAACGCGATAAATGGAGATGTGATACAAACAAACGATGGAGAATTTTATTATAAAGATGATAGTGCTTCTGAACCTTTGAATGTTTGTAACCTATCAACCGGATTGAAGTCTTTTGCATTATTGAAATTATTGTTGGAAAGAGGTTTGTTAGAAAATAGAGATGTTATCATCTTTGATGAACCAGAAATACACTTACATCCACAATGGCAGGTTGTATATGCAGAAACCATTATGTTGCTGCAAAAATACTTCGATTTAACTATTGTAGTTACTACCCATAGCCCGTATTTCCTAGATGCTATTTCTTTATTCTCCAAGAAACATGAGATTGATAATAAATGCAATTATTATTTATCAGAGGTAGAAGAAGGTATTGCGAAAATAGAAAATGTGAATGATCATATCGATTTAATTTACCAAAAAATGGCCAGTCCTTTGGATATTCTGAATACAATTCGTTATGAATTAGAAAATCAGGAGAATTGATAAATGAAAGATGAAATTATACAGACATTGCCAAGTTCCCTGATTGGACATATGAAAAGCCTTAAAACATTATCATATGATGATATTCATAAATGCTATCTTACAGATAGTGTTGTTACAGCGATTGATTTTGATAAAATACCAAGAGAATATTGTAAGGCAATTACGAAAACGCAAATGCCTTGTTCAAATGATGCCTTATATGTCCAAGATAAAAATCATTGGTTCTTCTTTGAGTTTAAAAATGGTAATATTGATGCTACACAAATATATAGAAAGATTTACGATAGCATTATTATGTTATTGGAAATGAACGTTATTCCTAATATTGATTTTTCAAGAAAACACATTGAATATTATCTTGTATATAATCAGAATAAGATAATGGAACCCGCTAGAGAAAAAATTTATGCACAGTTATATAATCAGGCAAATAAAGAAAAAAAGCTATTTGCATTAGATAAATTAAAAGGATATATATTAAGAAATACACATACTTATACAAAAGAGCAATTTGATATTTTTATAAAAAAAGTTGAAGAAAAGGAAGGATAAAAATGAATAAAATAACAAGTTTTTGTATTGATCACGATAAGTTAGGAAAAGGTTTATATGTTTCACGCATTGACGGGGATGTGATAACCTATGATATGCGCATGGTGGTTCCTAATGCAGGTGTTTATTTAGAGAATGCAGGATTACATACATTTGAACATCTATTAGCTACATATGTTAGAAATTCAAAATATAGTGAACAAATCATCTATGTTGGTCCCATGGGATGTCGCACAGGGTTTTATTTTTTAACAAGAGATACGATGAGTAAAGAAGAAACGATAAAACTTCTACAGGAAGCGATGGCTTTTATCTCAGATTTCCATGACGCCATTCCAGGAGCACAGGAAAGTAAAGAATGTGGAAATTATTTAGATCATAATCTTGAACAAGCAAATGTATATGCGAAAGATTATAGGGAAGTGATAAAGCAATGGACAGTGGAAGATATGGTATATCCAGAATAAGTAAAAAATACAGGATTTTATGATCCTGTTTTTTTCTGATCTTAACTTTGTTTATTTGTTTTAACATTACAAATATTAAAATGCAACATATGATATTAAAATCAAATTATAGCTAAAAAGTATTCGATTTACGCAATATCTTCAAAAAAATAGTGCTTTAGAATATTTTATGAACATAAAAAATAACAAAAATTATATTTTTTGAACATATGATTATATAGTGTGGTATAAGATGGAAGAAGATTTGAAAAAATGGAAAAACGATAAATTTCATAAGCCTCTTATAATATCTGGGGCGCGTCAGACAGGTAAAACGTACAGCATTTTAGAATTTGTGAAAAAACAATATGCTTCTTATATCTATATCAATTTTGAGCGAGATTTAGATATAAAATCCATATTTGATCAAATAGCCAGACCAGATGAAATTATAATGTATTTACAAACAAGATTTCCTGAAGTGATTTTTCATTGGATATCGCAATTGTTCTTGATGAAATACAGGCATGTCCACAGGCACTAACAACGATAAAGTTCCTTGGATCTGAAACACCTCATGACTATATTATAAGTGGTAGCTTATTTGGTGTGGCGATTCACCATACATCTTCTTATCCTGTTGGCTATGTGCAATCATTGACTATGAGGCCAATGAATTTCAAAGAATTTTTATATGCGAACCATATAAATGATAAACAAATAGAATATTTAAAAGAGTGTTTTGATCGAGGAAAACCAGTCATGGAAAGCATTCATCAAATTTATATGGATTTGTTTAAAAAATATATCATTTGTGGAGGTATGCCAGAAGTAGTAAAAACTTATTGCGAAACAAAGGATTTCATAAAAGTACAAAATGTTCAACACCAAATTGTGGAAGATTATTATCGTGATATGGCAAAATATGCTGAACATAGTGATAAAATAAAAGTACATGATTGTTTTATATCTATTCCAGAACAGTTATCAAAGGAAAATAAAAAATTTCAATATAAACTTGTACGAGAAGGTGGAAATGCAAAGATATTTGAAAGCAGTCTACAATGGTTATCAGATAGTGGTATTATTCAAAAATGTACAAGATTAAAAGTCATCGATCAGCCGTTGAGGGCATATCGTGAAACTTCAATTTTTAAAGTATATATGGGAGATACAGGTTTATTGGTTTCCATGTTTGGTATCGATAGTGCAAATAAGATTCTTACAGGTAATTTAGGAATCTATAAAGGTGCTATATATGAAAATATAACTGCACAAGTATTAAGTGAACATCATGAATTATATTACTTTGAGCCATCAGCGCATAACGAAATAGACTTTATACTAAACACCAATGATGGTGCAATTCCAATAGAAGTAAAAAGTGCAGAAAATACAAAATCTAAAAGCCTAAAAGCATATATAGAAAAATATCATCCAGTATATGCTTATCGTTTTTCAAGTAATAATGTGAATACACAAGATCCTATCATTAAGAATTATCCATTGTATATGTTAATGTTTATATAAATAGGCTGATAAAAATCAAAATAAACAATTGATTCTTCGTAAAAAAACCGTTACAATAGAAACGAACAGTGGTGTAACCCATACCATCTGTACACTCGCTTTGCATAAAACATAAGAAACTATCGAAGTGAAACAAAGGAACCCGGGGTTCCTTTTTTCTGTGGAAAGAGAGGATTATATATGGAAGAAAATAAAATGGGCGTTATGGAAATTAAAAAATTAATTATGACAATGTCTTTACCAATCATGATTTCTATGTTGGTTCAGGCACTTTACAACATCGTAGACAGTATGTTTGTCGCAAGGGTATCTGATAATGCACTTGCCGCAGTATCTCTGTGTTATCCAATTCAAATGATTATTGTCGCAGTGGCTTGTGGTACGGCTGTTGGATTGAATGCATTACTATCACGTTATTTAGGACAGAAAAAACCAAAAGAGGCTAATCAGGTCGCTTTACATGGTATCCTTTTAGCGATTGTTAACTGGCTGATATTTGCGATCATTGGACGCTGTCGGATTGGCCGGGGGCGGACCATGATACGGATCTTAAGATTGTTCTCTACAGATCAAGAAATTGTAGCTATGGGCATTAGTTATATGAAGATTTGTACAATCTTTTCCTTTGGTGTCTTTATGCAGATCACCTATGAAAGAATTATGCAATCTACAGGAAATACAGTATACAATATGATTATTCAGGGTGTTGGCGCTTTAGTAAATATTATGCTTGACCCAATCTTTATCTTTGGTATGCTGGGACTTCCTGCAATGGGAGTTACAGGAGCTGCGATTGCGACAGTGATTGGACAGATAGTGGCAATGCTCTTGGGAATTATCATTACACAAACCAAAATCAAAGAGGTACAAATTCATTTACGTGAATTCCATTTAGAATTACGAATGATAAAAGATATGTATCGTATCGCTATACCAGCAATATTAATGCAATCCATTATGAGCTTTATGACAGTATTTATGAATATGATTCTCGTGACATTCAGTGAGCTGGCGGTTTCTGCATTCAGTATCTACTTCAAGCTTCAACAGTTTGTATTTATGGCAGTTAATGGCATGAATAATGCCTTGATTCCAATTATTTCATACAATTTTGGCGCAAAAAAGAAACAGCGTATTTTAGATTCTATTCACTTTTCTTTAATCGTCGCTTGTGTCATTATGATTGCGGGAACTATCATATTCCAATGTTTCCCACAACAGTTGATGTACCTGTTTGATGCAAACGAAGAGATGATGAATATCGGTGTACCAGCATTAAGAATTATTAGCTTATCCTTTATATTTGCAGGTATATCTTTAGTGTTGAGTGCAGTATTCCAATCCGTTGATCATGCGAATAAATCATTGATGATTACATTATTAAGACAAATGGTATTGTTGTTGCCAATTGTCTATCTATTGGCAAATCAATTTGGATTGAACGCGTTGTGGTGGGCATTTCCTATTACAGAAGCAGCTGTCAGCATACTTGCATACATATATTTAAAGATAGTAAAAGCTAAAACTATTATGAAAATTTCACAAAAAGCATAGGCAAAAATTGAAATGGCCTTTGCTTTTTTTACGTTTTGTACAAAATGAGGAAGTCATTTCCAATTTTATAAAATTATATGTGTTAGAAAGAAAACCTGTGATAAAATACTGAAAAATGGCAAGAAAACCATTTTTTAGGAGGAGAAAATGAAAATTATCAAGAAAGTTGGGATTTGTTTTCTTACGTTATTGATGGCTTTTGGATTAAATTCAGCTATCTTATACGCACAAGAAAACATACAAGATGGACTTAATGTCACCTTGGAAACAGATAAAGATTCCTATGGTGAAACGGATGCAGTGAAAGCAGAAGTTAAAGTTGAAAATCAAAATGATGTGGTGATGAAAAACATCCATATCGAAACGGTTGTACCAGAAGGATTTACGCTTGCAGATACAAGCAAGGCTAGCTTGGATATCGCAGCATTAAATGGGAAGGACAGCGTTTCACTTACATCAGAATTTAAAGCTGATGTGAAACAAAATGGTGGAATGATAACACCAGAAGATAACAATCCAAGCAATACGGATAACGGTAATTCTACAATTACGGATACAAATAACAAAAATGAAAATACAACAAAAGTTGATACACCAAAAAATGATGTAGATACAGGTGATCACACCAATATCACGTTCTTATTTTCATTATTGATCGCAAGTGGATGTATGATGGCTGTTTATGCTGTTAAACATAAGAAAGTGAAAAAGGCAACTACCTTCTTATTATGCTTATTGATGGCTGCAACATTGTTACCTGCTTCTGATATCAAAGCAAATGAGCAGGATACAAAAGGTTTGATCACAGTTGAGAAAACCGTCAAGGTAAATGGAAAAGATGTTACAATAAAATCTCAAGTAACGTATGATAAAAACAATGGTGAAGTTGAAGTCACTTATACCAGAGGAGAATGGATTCAAAAGCTTGTAGATGCAGTCGGTTATCCTGATAACGCATCACAGCGTGATGAAGTATTTAATGATATCGCAAATAGCGAATATAAGGATGCCATTGAAATAGCATTTACATATGGCTTGATCGAAAAAAGTGAAACATTCCAGCCTGAACAACCAGCCACAAGAGAGTTTGCGGCTATTACAGCCGTTCGTGCGTTAGGTTATTTATCAGGTGAAGAAATTAATTGTAAAGATGCATCAGAAATTACATATAAGAAAGAAGTTTTCTTAGCAGTAGATACTGGCTTGATGAATCTTGAACAAAATAACTTTTATCCAAAACGTGCATTAAATGAAAAAGAGGCAAAACAGATTATTACTAAAATGATTGAAATTTTTGGTTCAACAGATGCGCAAGGAGATACACCTGAAGGATATGATTTTAAAGATGGTGTAACTACTCTGGATGATTCTATTGAGTATAAAGATGAAAATGGTGTTCTGACTATCAAAAAAACAGATGATGTGAAAGATTTAAAAGAAGGCGCTATTATCGTCATTGGATATGAAAATGCCTATAAGGTGGAAAGTATCAAAGAAAATGGAAACAATTTAGAAATCACATATGAAAAACCTGAATTAAGCGAATTCTTAGATTCAATGAATGTAGGTGGTCAGGCACCATTAGATTTCTCAAGATTTCAACCGGCTGAAGGTGTCCAAGTAAATTACAATAGTGCCGCAAATGGTATTCAGACATATGGCGCAATGGATGATTTCTTTGATGTACCAGAAAATAATGTTGGCATCAATGGTTCTGTACAATTAAGTGGAGAAATAGATTTAGGTGATAACTGGAGTATCGATTATTCATTAGAAACTTCCATGCCAACAGTAGGATATAAATTTGATGTTGATTTTGATAACTTCAAACCAAATGTAAAAAATGCATATATCAAAGTACAAGAATCAACGGATTTAAATGTAGGCTTTGGAAAGGGTACAGAAATAACTGGACCAGACAGTTTTATTTGTGAAAACAAAATAGAAAAACGAATTAAATTAGGTGAAGTTCCAGTTGTAGGTGTATATGGCGTAGGCATCATTGTAGAAGTAAATCTTGTAATGAGTGCAGAAGGCAAATTTGAAGTTGAATATAACTCATCAGGAACATTTGGTGTACAGGTACTTAATAACAAGCCAAGAAATATTTCCGCAATACAAAATTCTATCTCTGCAGGATTATCTGGTTCCGTTACAGTAGGACCTCAGATAGAGCTTGGCGCACAATTATTTGGATGTAATTTAATCAGTTTCTCTGCAGAAGCTGGTGGAAAAGCCAGTGGCTACATAAAAGCTAGATCAACAGGTCTAGTGTGTGCAGATGTAACTTTATGTTTATATGCAGAATTAAATGCATTTGAATATTCAGTTCTTGATGATTGGCTGGATATTGGTATGACATTCACAATTTGGGATGAAAATAACAGTCCATTAAAGATATCAAAGCATTATGAAAATATGCAGGCTGTTCCTGAATGTACATATGAAAATGGTGGTACTATAGAAGGCAGCGTCGCAGATGCAGATGTTCATACCCAATATATTAAAAATGCGAATATTGAAATTATTAATAGCGAAAATATGAAAACAGCAGCTACTGTCAAAACAGATGCAAATGGTAAATATACAGCCACTGTACCAGGTGGAACCTATATCGTGAAGATTTCAAAAGATGGATATATTCCATTTGAAAGTTTAGAAACTGTTATGGATAAAAATAAGATTTATCTGGAAACGTATTTAATGGTAAATGGTGATGAACAAGAGATTGGTACTATTGGTGGTCATGTAACAAATTCAGTTACAGGTAGCGCAATTCCGAATACGAAATTGACGATCAGAAAAGGCTGGAATCATACAACTGGAGATGTAGTAAAAACAGTAATGACAGATCCATTTGGTGGTTATAAAGTCGATTTACCATTAGGCAACTATACAGTTTTAATGGAAAATTCAGGTTATGTCACAAACCATATCAATATCGCAGTCACAAAAGGTATACATATGGATAAACATGGTGCTTTAGTACCTGATGAAAATAGTGAGATACCAACAGGTGACTTACGAATTGTGTTGACTTGGGGAAAGGAACCAAGCGATTTAGATTCTCATTTAATAGGGCCCAAAGCAGCTGGTGATGGTAATTTCCATATCTATTTCCATAATAAAGCATATAAAAATAATGGTGTGATAAATTCTTTCTTAGACCTAGATGATGTGGATGGATCTGGACCTGAAACAACTACGATTTATAAAATGAATCAGAATGGTAAATACAGTTTCTATGTACATAACTATTCAAATTCATATGAACATAATTCTAGTGCAATGGCAAGTTCAGGAGCACAGGTAAAAGTTTATGCTGGACAAACATTAATTGCGACATACAATGTACCAAACAGAAGTGGAACTTTATGGCATGTGTTTGATTTTGATGCTAAAACCAAGAAACTGATTCCAATCAACACCATGTCTTATCAAGAAAACGCGTATGATGTTGGTACAGATTCTAGCATTAGCACATTCAGCCTTGAAGATAAAACAGAGTTAAAAGATTATGAAAAAGCAGATATTCAGAAAGAAGAAACAAACTCTGACAGTGAACCAGTTGAACCTGTAAAAGAAACAGAAACACCTGTAAACGATGCTCCTGTACAGGAAGATAAAACGATTGTAGAAAATCAAGAAGAAATAAAAACAAATGCTTCTGATGATTTAGAAAACAGTGAAGTGATAGATAAACCACTAGATGGTGCTGTGGCAAGTGAAGTAAATGAATGAGGATCAATTAATTGAAAGATGGTTTAAAATCCGTAGAAAAGATTTGCTTCAGATAGGCATCTTAATGGTCATCATTGATGTGATTGTTATTTGGGTATTATTTCTGATGCCTGGAAGTCTAGAAGGAGAATCAATATCAACTATCATATTCGGCATCATATGTATGGTAATTTTCATTTTATTAACGATACGTTGCTTTGTAAGATGGTTTAAAAGTTTTTCTTGGAAAGTGAATGAAAAGACATATGGTGTTGTTATAGAAAAGAAACGTCATACAGACCATAGAGCCACAAAAGGAAAAAACGCCAGAGGATACTATGTTGATATTATCCGTAATGGTGAAACGATAGAGGCAAAGTGTGATGTATCCATGTATTCAAAAATGAATGTACAGGATGAAGTACTATTAATTCAAGTTGAAAAATATCCTGTTTATGCCTTAAAATAAATAAAAACATGTTAGGGAAAAAGATTAAAAAATTTTCCTATAACATGTTTTTTTTCATAACTTAGAGGACTTTCACAAAAATGTAGTTATAAAAAAATGTGAAAAATATTGTTGACAACGCTTACAGCCGATGCTAATATAAATGTGCAAATAGAAAAAGGCTTGTTACTCTTCGGGAGGCATTACCTAAAAAGCAGAAATAGTTCTGTTTTTTGTGTAATCAACTGAAGAGTTTTTTATTTGTGGAAAGGATGAAGATGATGTTTCAAATATTCAAAAAGAAAGAACCAGTAGTACTATATGCCCCAGTGACAGGCACAAGTGTTGCTTTAGAAAATGTTCCAGATCAAGTGTTTGCCCAAAAAATGATGGGTGATGGTATCGCTTTTATGCCAGAAACGGATACAATTTGTGCACCTTGTAATGGAAAAATTACTATGGTCGCACATACATTGCATGCCGTGGGTATCACCGCAGATAATGGTGCAGAAATTTTAATCCATATCGGTTTAGATACAGTAAGTTTAAATGGTAAAGGATTTACAGCACTAGTAAATGTTGGAGATAAAGTTAAGAAAGGAACGCCACTGATACAGATAGATATGGCATTTATGAAAGAACAGCAGATGGTATTAACAACGCCAATGGTTGTAACAAATACAAGTGAATTTTCCATGGTTATCGAAGAAGCAGGAAGTCATGTTATAATGGGGGAGAACAAGGTTATTACATTTCAATAAATAAAAGAAGGGAGAATCAATCATGAAGGTTATTAAGAAAATCAATAACAATGTTGCTGTTTGTCTGGATAATGATGGTCATGAATTGATTGCTTTCGGAAAAGGAATTGGGTTTCCTAAAACCCCATATGAACTTACAGATTTGAGTAAAATCTGGCGTACTTATTATGGTATTAATCCCAGTTATTTAGGACTGTTAAATGATATACCAGAAGAGGTATTCGAGTTAAGTATTAAAATTGTAGATTTTGCAAAGATGAAAATAGAAAATCAAATTAATTCTAATATCGTATTTACTTTAGCTGATCATATCAATTTCGCGATAGAACGATTTAAGAAAAATCTTGATATAAGAATGCCGTTTGTATATGATATACAACACTTATATGAGTCGGAGATGCAAATTGGACTATTTGCGATTAAATTAATAAATAAAAGCATGAATGTTTATCTAACAAAGGATGAGGCGGTTAGTATTGCATTGCATTTTATAAATGCTGAGAATATGCAAAGAAATGCTAATGATGAATCAGATGAAAATAAAGTGATTTGTGATATCACAAATTTGATTGAAAAAGATTTTGAAATGAGTGTAAATCGAGAAGGATTTAATTATTCTAGATTTGTGACGCATCTTCAATACCTTATGAAACGACAGGAAACTAATATATCAATTACAAGTGAAAATAAAAAATTATTTGACTCGATGAAAGCCGAATATAGCAAAACGTATCAATGTGTTAGTCATATTCAAACATATCTAAAAGATCATTTAGAATGGAATCCGAGTGAAGAAGAATTATTATATTTAATGCTGCACATCAATCGATTATGCAGTAGGGAGGATTGTAACCGGTAAAGCGGGCATTACCTCAGTATATAACAATAGCAATTTGCTTTTTGTTATGTGCTGGGGTTTTTCTATATAAAGGAGGAAAAATTTTATGGCAGTTAAATCAAATATTGTGTATTTTGTAGCTGATCAGCTTCGAGCAGATGCTTTAGCTCATTTAGGAAATCAAGCTTCGATTACTCCTAATCTAGATCAATTAAGTCAAGAGGGGATATCATTTTCACATGCGTATTGTCAAAATCCAGTTTGTGTACCTTCTCGTATAAGTTTTTTATCGGGATTATATCCTCATACAACTGGACACAGAACAATTCATTATCTTCAAAATGAAGGAGAACCTAATATCCTGAGGACTATGAAAAATAATGGATATGAAGTTATCTGGATAGGAAGAAACGATGTGATTCCAGGGAATAGAACAAAAGAAGAATTTTGTGATCGATATTATCGGCCATTTGGATCAGGTGATTCAAAAGATATAAAAGGTGGAGAGTTTATTGCTTTACAAGATATGATGAAGAAGAATAAAAAAGAATCACAATTAAAGCCAGATGAACCAGGTTATTATTCCTTTTATGTAGGGAAAGTAGATTTAGATGATGTCAATGATAAGACTGTTTTTGCTAAATATGATTGGAGTTGCATTGAGCAGGCTTTAGCTTATATAGAAGAAAAAAGTAAAGAAAAGAATCACAAGCCCTTTTTCTTATACATAACACTTATGTATCCACATCCAGAATATATGTGTGAGGAACCATGGTTTTCAAGTATTGATCGTAAAAAAGTCGCAAAAAGAAGACCAAGTGCTATTACGCTTGAAGGAAAACCTAGTATGTTAAAGGAAATAGCTAAAAAACAAAATTTATCCAATTGGGGTGAAGAAAACTTTCAAGAAATGCGGGCAACTTATCTGGCGATGGTATCTAGATTTGATCATCATTATGGCATGGTACGAGATAAGTTAAAAGAGTGTAATTTATATGATGATACAAATATCTTTGTTTTCTCAGATCATGGAGATTATACAGGTGATTATGATATTGCGGAAAAAGTTCAGAACTGTTTCGATGATCCAGTTGTAAATGTTCCATTATTAATAAAACCAGCAAAGCAATATCATGTAATTCCCCGTGTTTCAAATGCACTTGTAGAACTTGTAGATATTACTGCAACAATTGAAGAAATATCAGGTATTCAAACAGAATATGTTAATTTTGGAAAGTCACTTGTGCATTTATTTGATAAAGAAGAACAACATCGAGAAGCAGTTTTTAGTGAGGGTGGAAGGATTCATGGAGAAACATGGGCGATGGAATTAGGACATGGTCCATCTTCACAATATTGGCCAAGGTTGTCATCTCAAGCTTCAGAAGGACCAGAACATACCAAAGCAATTATGTGTCGGATGGACAAATGGAAGTATGTATATCGTTTATATGAAAATGATGAATTATATGATTTAGAAAATGATCCACAAGAATTAAACAATTTAATAATGCATTCAGAGTATCAAGAAATTATAAAAAATATGAAGTTAAAGATATTAGATTGGATGGTAGAAACAGGAGATATAGTTCCTGACAGAAAGGATATACGTTAAATGTAGTTTCTACAAAAAAAATAAATATTTAGGGCCCAATATTTATTTTTGAAGAACGTGAGAGGAGAAATCAAAATGAAAAGAAATAAAGAAATTGCAAAGGCAATATTAGAAAATGTTGGTGGCAAAGACAATATAACAAATTGTTTTCACTGCATAACTAGATTACGTTTAGAGTTTAAAGATAAAAGCTTAATAAAGAAAGAAAGTATTGAAGCAATTGATGGAGTTATTGCTTTAAAAATACAGGGTGAACAATATCAAATTGTTATTGGACAGAATGTAGGAGAAGTTTATCGTGAATTTTGTGATTTAACAGGATTTGAGGTAAAAGCCGCAATTAACGAAAATCTTGATGAGAAAAAAACTATTTCATTAAAAGGGATTGGCAATGGTATAGTTCAAGCTGTAGTTAATTCTATGGTGCCAGCTTTACCTATTTTGATAGGTGCTGGTATGTTTAAAGTTATAGCATTGCTCTTACTTCAATTTCATATTTTAGACGCAACTAATTCAACTTATCTTGTCATACAGAATATAGGAGAAGCTGGATTTTATTTCTTACCGATTTATGTGGGTATAAATGCATCTAAGCATTTTAAAACAAGTTTACCATTGGCGACATTGCTATGTGCCTTTCTTTTACTTCCTGCATTTACAACAGGATTAACAGAAGGGACTATTACAACAATATTTGGGTTACCTATTACTGCTACATCTTATGCAAGTAGCGTTTTGCCTGCTATTTTAATCACATGGATTTTATCTTATGTACATAAGTTCTTTACAAAATATGTTCCACAGATATTATCCTCTGTTCTTGTACCAACCCTAACTTTATTAGTGATGGCACCATTAGCAATTTGTTTTTTAGGGCCTTTAGGAACAGTTTTAGGTAAATATCTTGCAGATGGTTTGATGTGGATTTATAACACTTTAGGATTTGTTGGTATGGCGGTAATGGGTGCTTTACGTCCATTATTAATTTTTACTGGAATGCATACAGCCTTAATTCCTTTTGCTTTAACTAGTTTTGCAGAAAATGGATATGAAACATTCTTCTTTGTTACTGGTATTGGTTATGTATTTGGTTCAGCAGCATCCTGCCTTGCTGTTTCTTTGAAATCAAAAAAAGTAGATACAAAAGCAACTGCTATGACATGTGCCACTACAGCTTTAGTTGGTGGTATTACTGAGCCTGCATTATATGGAGTCTTAATGAAATTAAAAAGACCATTAATTGCCACAATGATTGGAAATGCAGTAGCTAGTGCTTATTTTGGTATTACACATACATTTATTTATGCAATGCCTGGTTCAACAGGATTATTTGTATTACCTACATTGATTGGACCTACAGGTGCTAATTTAGTAAATGGAATCATAGGATTAGTTATTTCTATGGTAATTTCATTTATAATGACGTGGATTTTAGGATTCAAAGAAGACTAAATGAAAAATATTTATACACAGTATAACATTTTAATTTCTTAAAAAATAAGAAGTAAAAGCTAGCGGAATAAAAAAGGAGGATCTATACTATGGCGTTTAATGAAAAGTTTTTATGGGGAGGCGCAACATCTGCTTCTCAGTTTGAAGGAGGATATAACGAAGGTGGAAGAGGACTTTCTCATATGGATTATATTCGTAGAGTAAAAAAAGCAGATAAAGAAAAAGTATTCCCAATCAATGTGACAGTTGATATGTTTGAGGATCATAAAAAGCATGAAGATGAATATAATTTTGCTTTTAGAAGAGGTGTGGATTTCTATCATCATTATAAAGAAGATATCGCTTTATTAGGCGAAATGGGATTTAAGACTTTCAGAATGAGTATCTCATGGAGTAGATTATTTCCTACAGGTTTAGAAGAAAAACCATGTGAAGATGGAGTGCAGTTTTATCATAATGTATTTAAGGAATGTCATAAATATGGCATCGAACCTTTGGTTACGATGATTCATTATGAAATCCCAGTTTATTTGACAGAAACTATCAATGGATGGGAAAGCCCTAAGATGATTGATTATTTTCTACATTATACAAAATTTTTGATTGATGAATATAAAGATGAAGTAAACTATTGGATTACCTTTAATGAAATCAATATGATCATGAATTCTTCTTATCTAGGAGGAGGCATGTTTGTAGAGAAATCTAAAAAAACGCCAGAAGCATGTATTCATCAAGCATTACATCATCAATTAATCGCAAGTGCTTTAACTGTCAAATATTTTCGTGAGCATACATCAAAAGGAATGATTGGTAATATGATTTGTAGACTTCAAAACTATGCGTATACCTGTAATCCAGAAGATGTATTAGCAACACAACAACAAAGTCAATTTAATTATTTCCCAACGGATATTCAAGTGAAAGGTACATATCCTACATCAATTTTGAATTATTATCGCAAGAAAGGTATTGAAATAGACTGGTATCCTGGATATGAAAGTATTTTAAAAGAAGGGACTGTAGATTTTGCGTCTATTAGTTACTATCATACAGCAGTTATTAGCGCAGAACCAGATAAAGCAGAACCAATTGGTGCTTTCATCAGAAACTTGGAGAACCCATATATTAAAATGACAGATTGGGGATGGGGAATAGATCCTACAGGTTTGAGAATTACATTAAATGATATGAATGATCGCTATGGCGTACCGATTTTTATAGTAGAAAATGGATTAGGCGCTCATGATGAATTAACATCAGATAATAATGTACATGATAATTATCGTATAGAATATTTAAGAGCCCATATTCAGGCCATAAAAGAAGCAATAGGAGATGGATGCAATGTAATGGGATATACACCATGGGGATGTATCGATTTGGTAAGTTGTGGAGATTGTCAGATGACAAAACGTTATGGTTTTGTATATGTAGATGCAGATGATGAAGGAAACGGAACATATCAACGCTATCGCAAAGATTCTTTCTACTGGTACAAAAAAGTTATCGCATCCAATGGTGAAGATTTAGATTAAAGCTGAGGTCTGAGAAATCAGGCCTTTTATTTAAATGTACACAATTTTACATGTTTTGAAAACTACAAGAAAAATGCCTATGTTATAATCAATTCAGGAAATAAGGAGGACTTATATTATGGGATTTAAAGAAGGCTTTTTATGGGGTGGTGCGACAGCTGCCAACCAATATGAAGGTGGATGGAATGAAGGAGGAAAAGGATTAAGTGCTGCGGATATGATGAGCAATGGTACACATACAACACCTCGTCAGATCACACGCACACTAGAAGAAGGATTATATTATCCAAATCATAAAGCAAGTGATTTCTATCACCGTTATAAAGAAGATATTGCGTTGATGGCAGAAATGGGATTTAAAACATTCCGTATGTCTATCGCATGGACAAGAATATTTCCAAAAGGTAATGAAACAGAACCAAATGAAGAAGGATTAAAATTTTACGATAACGTATTTGATGAATTACATAAATATGGTATTGAGCCATTAGTGACAATTTCACATTATGAAATGCCATTTTACTTGACGGAAAATTATGATAGCTGGGTAAGCAGAGAAGTCATTGATATGTTTGTTAGATACTGTGAAGTGATCTTCAATCGTTATAAAGATAAGGTTACATATTGGTTGACGTTTAATGAAATTAACTGTGGTACGATGCCAATGGGAAATTATTTGAGTCTTGGCATTTTAAATGAAGGCACAAGAGATTTCACAAAGCAGATAGATATTCCACAGCTTCGTTTTCAGGCGTTACATCATCAATTTATCGCAAGTGCGAAAGCTGTACAATTAGGACACAGTATCAATCCTGAGTTTAAGATTGGCTGTATGATTGCATATATGCAGAATTATCCTTATACATGTCATCCACAGGATGTATTAAAGTGTCAAAAGTTGAAGGAAATGGGTAACTTCTATTGTGGGGATGTGCAGGTTCGTGGAGAGTATCCTTACTTCGCTAAACGTTATTGGGAAGAAAATGATATTCATGTGAAAATGGAACCTGGAGATGAGGAAATCTTAAAGAATGGGACAGTAGATTTCTATAGCTTCTCTTATTATATGAGCAATTGTGTATCACATGATCCAAATTTAGAAGGTACAGCTGGTAACTTAATGGGTGGTGTGAAGAATCCATATCTTGAATCTAGTGATTGGGGATGGCAGATTGATCCTGATGGACTCCGTTATACATTAAATGAATTATATGCACGTTATCAAATTCCTTTGATGGTTGTGGAAAATGGCTTAGGCGCTTTTGATAAGGTTGAAAGCGATGGAAGCATCCATGATGAGTATCGTATTGATTATTTAAGAAAGCATATTCGTTGTATGGAAGAAGCTGTAAATGATGGTGTCGATTTAATTGGTTATACACCTTGGGGATGCATTGATTTAGTAAGTGCATCTACTGGTGAAATGGGAAAACGTTATGGTTTTGTGTATGTAGATAGTGATGATTTAGGTAATGGTACATTTGATCGTAGCAGAAAAGATTCTTTCTACTGGTATAAGAAGGTAATCGAAAGCAATGGTAAAGATTTAGATTAATTAAAGGGAAAAAAGATGGCTGATTTCGTTAAGAGAACCAGCCATCTTTTATTGCTTAATTATTTTTGTATTTGTTGTTTTAGTTCTTCATATGTGTCACATGTTAAGATGAGTTCAATGATTTTATCCAGTTGTGATGATGTCAAAGATGATAGCCAAGTAGAAGCGTCCTGACCATATTTTTTCATTATCTGGCATTTCACGATTTTTAGCTGACCTTCTAAAAGACCTTCTTTTTTACCTTCTTCTAGACCTTTTTTTAGTCCTTCTTTTTTACCTTCTTTCAGCCCTTCTTTCAGTCCTTCTTCTCTTCCTTCTTTTAGGGCTTTTTTTCGATCTTCTTCATTTTTGATCCTTGCCGTTTCTTCAAGATACTTCTCGCGTAATTCTGCTTCTTCAATTCGTTGTGCCATTGTCCATACTTCTTCATTTTGTTTCATATCATCATATTTTTTCATAATCGCATCCACCAACTTTCCTGTGTTTATTGTATCACAAGGTTCGTTGTGTTTAAATAGGTAACATAACTTTTCGAAATCATTTAAGTTTTCTACGCCTTTTTCTTCTACGATGCGATCAATCACATTCAAATTAACATATGTACGATTGATCAATGCATTCTCCTGTTCTACTTCACCATCTTCATTTCGCATCACATAATGATTGATTAGTTTATTGTTTCTTTCTGCTGCTTCACCTGTAAAGAATGTTAAGATAATCTGATATTCTGGTTGAATTACATTATAGTAATTTCCTGATTTTAACTGCATACTTAAATTTTTTGCACCATAAAACTCCCAACGATTAAAATCTACATCTTTGAATTGATTTTGAATCTCAATATTATGGCGTCTGCCTTGATCATCTGTCGCTACAACATCCATAACGATACGTTTTAAGCCAAATTGTTCAGGAAGAATTTCTGAATTCACTACTTTTGTGTGTACAATTTTGTACTTGTAATGTGTTGCAACTGTACAAAAGAAGTTACGCAGAAGATTAGAAGTGGCATCTTCACCAATTAAACTAAACTTCATAAATACATCGTTGGTAAAGGATACCGATGATTCATTATTCTCATTCACAGCTTCCTTTTCAGCTAAAACATTTAATTCTTCTTTCTTTTCAAGATTTGTGACTGTAGCTTTTGTTTTCTTTGATTTTTCTTTTCCCATAGAGGTCCTCATCTTTCTAGGCTATGAAAGCCTACATTATTTACATACGTATTTTTGGTATGAAAATCCTAAATTATTTTTGAAAAATTTAAAAAAAACCTATATGTAGCTTAAAGCACTGTCATAACTTTAATATATTTCACTTTTGGTGAAATTGCGCCATAGAAAAAGAGTAGTATTTTAACAATATTCATTTCAATTATTGATTGTATAAAGAAGAATTTCATAAATAGACTTTTCATCGCTAGCAGGCTTTATTTTCATCTTATAAATGACGCTAATGTTTAAGTCTATTTTTATCTCAAAGTAAGACGCTTTAAAAAGCTTATTAAACTTTTTTGAAAAGAACAAACTAGAAAAGTTTAAAGATATGTAAAACATCCTATGAATATCATAAATATGACGATTTTCTAATGTTTTTGAATAAGTAAAATATTATAGAAACTCACTATTCTGTAACTATGAAACCAGAATTTATGATAACGATTATTATTTTCTACTTTTTGTTTAAATTTTTAATAAATCTTGTATCCGAAACAAACTTTCTAATTTATAATGATAGTATAGAAAATGAAAAGGAGGTTTTCCTATGGCAAAGAAAATGTGCAGTGTGTGCGGAAAACGTGCAGAAGGGTTGGGAACATATCCAACACAATTTAAAGATATCTATATGTGTACAGATTGTTACGAAAGTTTAAAAGCATTTAAGAATGGGAGAGGCGCAAAAACATCAGAAATATTAAAGGAAAAATATCGTTTAGCAATGCAAGAAATGCGAGAACGCAATTATCCTCAAAATGTTATTGATAATGTAGAAGCATGGTTCAAAGAAGGAATCCAGGAAAAAGAAGCAAAAGAAAATGCGAAAAAAGATGATGGATTTATGATGACGACTTGTCCAACTTTTGAAGGCTATCGTATCCTTTCCTATCATGGCATCATCAGTGGGGAAAGCGTATTAGGTACAGGCTTTATCAGCAGTTGGGAAGCATCTGTTGCGGATATGACAGGTACTGAATCAGAAGCATTTATCGCCAAACTTCAGGATGCGAAAGTTGCTGCTAAGAAACGTATCATTGAACGATGCCTGTTTAATGGTGGAAATGCCATTGTTGGTGTGGATATCGAATATACTATGTTCAATAGTAATATGATCGGGGTAATCTTAACAGGAACGGCAGTAAAAATTGAAAAAATTGAAGAAATAAAAGAAAACGATTGACTTAGAGTTTGCTCTAAGTGATATAGTAACTCTTGGAAAGAGGGTTATGATATGGGAAAATCAAAAGTATATTTCACAAAAGAAATCACGTCAGAAGCTATGGTCAAAATGTATGAAGCTTTACAAGTATCACTTCAAGGCAAGGTTGCTGTCAAGTTACATTCAGGAGAAGTAGGAAATCAAAATTTCTTACGTCCACCGTTTATGAAACCGATTATTGATCATGTGCATGGTACGATTGTCGAAAGCAACACTGCATATGAAGGAAAACGAAATACGACAAAAGCTCATTGGGAAACAATGAAACTTCATGGATGGACAGATATTGCGCCAGTTGATATCTTGGATGAAGATGGCGATATGGAATTAGGTGTAGATGGTAAACAAATTAAGACAAATTATGTAGGTTCACATATGAAAAATTATGATTCTATGCTGGTTTTATCTCACTTCAAAGGACATCCTATGGGTGGATTTGGCGGAGCATTAAAGAATATTTCTATTGGTATTGCGTCTAGCTATGGAAAGGCATATATACATGGTGTAGGTAAACCAGATGAATTTTGGACCGCAGATCATGACGCCTTCTTAGAATCTATGGCCGACGCATCAAAATCCATTATGGATTATTATAAAGGTCAAATCGTATTTATCAATGTGATGTGCAATATGTCAGTAGATTGTGATTGTTGTGCTGTGGCAGAAGATCCTAAAATTAAAGATATTGGTATTTTGGCATCTAATGATCCTGTTGCTCTTGATCAAGCATGTTTAGATTTCGTTTATCAAAGTGAAGATCCTGGTAAAGCAGATCTTATTGAACGAATTGAATCAAGAAATGGTGTACATACCGTTGAAGCAGCAGAAGAACTAGGTGTTGGTTCTAGAGAATATGAATTAATTTCTATCTAATATATATGAAAATATGGCTGGCGATAGGTTGGTCATATTTTTTATATCAAAATGGATATAAACTGCCAATATAATGGTATAATGAATGAAAAGAGAGGTAGCATATGGAAAATATTTTGACAATTTATCATGGCTCAAAAGACAAAATTGTTCAACCAATTTATGGACTTGGGAAAAATTATAATGATTATGGACAAGGTTTTTATTGTACAGAAAACTTGCGAAAGAGTGGGCTTGTACAGAAAACTTAGAAGGATATGCAAATCAATACCAACTGGATATGAGAAATCTATCTATTTTAAATCTTACAAATGATTATCATATGTTAAATTGGTTGGCGATTCTCTTAGAAAATAGAAGCTTTGAATTAAATAATGATGAATTAATGGTGCAGGCTAAACAATATATTCTTGATACGTTTCTTCCAGATTATAGAAATTATGATGTAATCATAGGATATCGCGCGGATGATTCATACTTTCAATTCGCAAAGGATTTCATTCAAGGAACGATATCTTTAAAGACATTAGGTGAAGCAATGAGGTTAGGAAAATTAGACGAACAAATTATTTTAAAATCAGAAAAAGCATTTCAAACGATAAAATTTGTAGGTTATGAAAAAGTTGATCATAAAGCGTATTTCAGTAGAAGAGTACAAAGGGATAATAAAGCAAGAAGCGAGTATCGTACATATTTGAAAAATAAAAAGTTTGATAAGAACGATATTTATATCATTGATATTTTGCGTGAGGAGATGAAAAATGATGATCAAAGGCTACAATGAAGTATATCTTGATGATGTCATGGAAGAATTCGCTGTAATGTTTGATTATGCAGTCAATAATCAACATATGGATATTGATACATTTGGTGCTTTATTTTTAGATTCACCTGTTTGTCATGGTATTGAAATTGGAAATCCATATTACATCAATAAAGGTGGAAGTGAATTGGTAATGCTTGTTTTAGAAAGCCATCATTTAGAAGCAGATTATATAACATATGATACAGGATTTGGCAAAACGCCTGAGTATTGGATGGGTTGGATAACTGCTTATGTACAATGGAAATCTGGATTTAAATTTTCTACAATATTTTCAGCTATAGCGCCATCGGATATCTTTGCATTATATTACCCACTTCATGAAGCTGATGTGAAAAAAGGTTATGATGTCCTTATGGAAAGGGTAGAAAAAGCGCCTACAAACCTTTATAAACTACGTAAAAAATCAGAAATAACACAAAAGCAGTTAGCACAATATGCAGAAGTAAAAGAAAGAACCATTCGTGCTTATGAACAGCGAGAAACAGAAATCAATAAAGCACAAGTGAATATCGTGAGAGCGTTATCTTTGGTTTTGGGATGTAGTATAGAAGATTTGTTAGAATAATTAGAATTATAAATAAAGCATTGACAAAGCTGTAACCGCTTGCTAAAATGTAGTTACTACAACGGGATTGTCACTCTGCGGGAGGCATCACCTTTAGGAAACAAATATTTCTGTTTACTGAGGTTTTGTGATATGCAGAGTTTTTTATTTGTTTCAGCCATGTTAAAATAAAAGAAAGAAGGGATATCAATAGAAACAATGATACATCTGTATGTATCATAAGAAAAGGGAGGAACTGGCAGGTCATGAAAGTCATAAAAAAGATAAACAACAATATTGCATTATGTGTTGATGATAATGATCGTGAATTAATTGCTGTAGGTACAGGGATTGGTTTTAAGCCTTGTCCATATGTGATAGAAGATTTAAATGTAATACAAAGAACCTTCTATGATGTAGATGCAATGTATTTCAATCTGTTGAATGAAATTGATGTGGATGTATTAGAAACTGCTGCGAAAATTGTGGATATTGCCAGGATGAAAATCAAAAGTGAATTAAGTCCTAACGTTGTATTTACATTAGCCGATCATATTGCATTCGCAATTGAACGCGTAAAGAAAAACATCAATATACAGGCACCATTATACAACGATATCCAATATTTATATGAAACAGAATTCGCACTGGGAGAAACAGCTGTAAAGCTGATACAGAAAACGATGAATATTCGATTACCAAAAGGAGAGGCAAGCAATATTGCCATGCATTTTGTGAATGCAGAAACTGTGACATCGATATCACAACAGATGCCAAACAGCGATGAAGTGATTGAGGAAATTACAGAATTAATTGGTGAAGATTTTCAAATTCATATCAATAAAAACAGTTTCAACTACTCCCGATTCACGTCACATCTTTTATATCTTCTGAAACGTCAGGAGAAAAAGGATTCTATTACCAGTGAAAATAAAAAAATGTTTGAATATGTAAAGAATGAAAATCCGCAAACATATGCGTGTGCTTTACATATCAAAAAATATCTACAAAATGAAATGAATTGGAGTCTTCATGAAGAAGATTTATTATACTTAATGTTACATATCAATCGATTATGTGCAAGAGAGGATTGTCATCAATAGAGCATCACCCTCAGCGCAAAGATTACAGAAGTAGTTTTTGTGTTGGGGGTTTTTCATGTAAAGGAGAACATAAAATTATGAGTAAATATGAACAAATGGCAAGTGAGATTTTAGCAGGTGTGGGAGGTAAAGAAAATGTTACGTTCGTAGCACACTGCATGACAAGATTACGTTTTAATTTAAAAGATCAAAGTAAGGTAAAATTAGATGATATCAAAAGTATGAAGGGAGTATTAGGCTGTCAATTTTCTAGTGGACAGTTTCAGGTTATCATTGGTCAGACTGTAGAACACGTATATAAAGAAGTATGTACACAAGGTGGATTTACATTAAGTGATTCCATTGAAGAACCAAGTGAAAAAACAAAAGAAAAGCTAACATTGAAAAAGGTTGGAAGTAATATTCTTGAAACTTTATCTGGATGTGTTGTGCCATTGATTCCATTGATGATGGCTGCATCTATGTTTAAAATGCTAGTCGCAGTTTTAGGCCCAAGCATGTTGAATGTTCTATCAGAAACAGATGATTTATATACACTATTTACCTTTGTTGGGGATGCAGGATTTTATTTCTTCCCAATTGTATTAGGATATACAGCATCTAAAAAGTTCAATGTAACACCAGTTGTAGGTATGTTCTTGGGATGTATTATGATGCATCCGACATTTGTGAATATTGCTACGGAAGGAACACTATTTACTGTTTATGGTATTCCATGTAACGCACAAAATTATGCATCTACATTATTACCAATCATCTTATCTATCTGGGTAATGAGTTATATAGAAAAATTCTTTAAACGTATTTTACCACAAGCATTAAAAACGATTTTCGTACCATTCCTAAGTATCGCAGTAATGATTCCTATCTGTTTATGTGTATTAGGACCAATTGGTTCTATCTTAGGTAATTATATTTGTAATTTCTTATTAGGACTTGATCAGATTCCTGGCATTGGATTCTTGGCAGTAGCAATCATAGCTGCACTATGGGAGTTTGTTGTTATGAGTGGTATGCATGTTGTATTTATCACAGCATTAGTCATGACATTTGCACAGGCTGGACAAGAAAGTTTAGTGTCTGTCGGTGGTGCCATTGCTTCTTTATCTGTTGCTGGCATGTTGTTGGGCTCTTTCTTGAAAATTAAAAATACAGAAGAAAAATCATTGACTTTTGGATACTTCATTGCTTCAATAATAGGTGGAGTAACAGAACCTGGTTTATATGGTAATGGTATAAAATATAAACGTCCATTTATTGGATTGATCATTGGAGGATTTGCTGGTGGATTATATGCAGGTATCATGCATGTCGCATGTTATGCTATGGTTCCAGTCGCAAGCTTTATTGGGTTAACAGCTTTTGCTGGCGGTCCTGCTTCTAATTTGGTAAATGGTGTAATCAGCTGTGGAATTGGTTTTTTGGTTGCCGCAGTTGTAACTTATTTTACAGGATATGCAAAAGATGATCCTGTATTAACAAAATAAAAGAAAAAGGATGGTAGTTTGATGAAAAAAATCTTAATACGTGCAGATGATCTGGGCTATAGTGAAGGTGTAAACTATGGCATCGCAAAAAGTGTAAAGGAAGGCATTATTAAATCTGTTGGTGTGATGAGTAATATGCCAACGGTGGCACATGGTTTAAAATTATTAGAAGGTGTAGATGTATGTTTAGGTCAACATACCAATATCTGTGTAGGAAAACCTTTGGTTGATCCATCATTGATCCCTAGCATTACGAACGAACATGGTGAGTTTAAATCATCAAAAGAATATCGCAGTGCCAAAGAAGATTTTGTGGTATTGGATGAAGTGATTTTAGAAATTGAAGCGCAATATGAACGCTTTGTGGAACTAACAGGTAGACAACCGCAATATTTTGAAGGGCATGCCGTTTCCAGTAAAAACTTTTTCAAAGGTTTAGAGATTGTCGCAAATCGTCATGGTTTAAAATACAATGGAATGGCTCCGGGAAGTGAACCAATGATGGTTGGAAATACAATGGTTTATATGTGGATGGATAGTATGAATCCAGATTATGATCCTGAAAAACTTCTAAAGGATATGGTTATGCATGCACATGATGGCGCAGCTGATGTTATGGTATGTCACCCGGGTTACTTAGATGGATACATTTTAAAGCATTCATCTCTAACAATTCCTAGAACGATGGAAGTGGATATGGCATGTGATCCTGCAATAAAACAATGGTTAAAGGAACAGGATGTTATGCAGATTACTTATGAGGATTTATAGGATAAAACATTTATAAATAACGTGCTAAAATCAGGAGGCTGCTTATGATAAAAGTAGAAACAGGAAAAGAAAAAGATTGTTTTGTGGCTTATATTGAACAAGCTCTGGCAAAGTTGTCTATTGAAGACGATGATGCTTTCTTATCATTATTTGATACCAGTCGTTTATCAAAAAAAGACTTGATTTTGGCACTTAGATACTTAGATGAAACACAGCCAGTGATGAAAATTGATGATCCAACATCAACGAAAAATAAACAAGATATTTATCTGGAGGCCTTTGATGATAGCAGTGGATATTTTATGGATTATGATTTGATGACTGATGGAGAACTAAATGATTTAACGCTTCAAGTTGAGTTTATAAAAAAAGAAAATGGATATTTCGTTGTGTTGAATGATTTGCGTACGTTATAAAAATAATAAATGATTGTGAAATAGGTTTATATCTAAAACAGATATGAATCTTTTTTTTGTATTTAAAGGAATCTTCGTGATTTGCCGTTACTTAACGGAAATTAAAAATTTTAAACATGCAGCGATTTTAATTATGATAATGGTGTCAAAAGGAGAGTGGGAATATGACATCAGAACAATATGCATTTCAGTTAATTTTACACAGTGGAAATGCTAGAAGTATTGCTTATGAAGCATTAGAAAAAGCAAAAGAAAAACAAATTAAAGAAAGTCTTTCCATGATGGAGGAATCAAAAAAGGAGTTGATTGAAGCTCAAAAGATTCATGCGGAAATGTTGCGCATTATGGCCAACGATGAAGAAAAAATAAAAATAGATCTGCTTCTTATGCATGCTGAAGATCACATCGCTTCATCCGCAGTCACCGTGGATTTAACAAAAGAAATTATTTATTTATATCAAAAAATGGAGGGATGATATGATGGATTTAAAAAACTTTCTTTGGGGAAGTGCTACTGCTTCCTATCAATGTGAAGGCGCCTGGGATTTAGATGAACGTGTAGAATCCATGTGGGATCACTACTTACACGAAGAAGGATTAGAGAATGGAGATATTGCAAGTGATCATTATCATCATTTTGAAGAAGATATCAGAATGATGAAAGAAGGTGGACAGAGAGCATATCGTTTCTCTTTATCCTGGCCTAGAATCATAAAAAATAAACAAGGTGAAATTAATGAAAAAGGATTAGCATTTTATCATAAGATTTTAGATTGTTGTCATGAAAATGGTATTGAGCCATTTGTGACAATATATCATTGGGATTTGCCACAATATTGGGAAGAAACTGGTGGCTGGCTAAATGAAGAAGTATGTACAGCATTTGCACAGTATGCAAAGGTTTGTTTTCAAAACTTCCATACAAAAATTAGAAAATGGGTAACGTTTAATGAACCAAAATGGTTCGTTTGCAGTGGATATCTGATTGGAAATTATCCTCCTTGTATTCAGGATGTATCTAAGACAATCAAAGCTGCTTATCATGTGATGTATGCGAGTGCATTAGGCATAAAAGAATTCCGTGAAGGTGGATATGAAGGTGAAATCGGTATTGTACATAGTTTTACTCCTGTAAATGGTGTAGATGATCGTATAGAAACAAAGATTGCCATGCGATATGCAGACAATTATTGTAATAACTGGATTTTAGATACTGCCGCAAAAGGAGAAATTCCAATTGACTTATTGAGTGAATTATCTAAACAATATGATATTTCTTATATGAAACCAGAACAATTAAAGATAATAAAAGAAAATACAGTAGATTTTCTTGGGTTAAATTATTATTCAAGAACATTGGTAAAACCTTATACAAGTGGAGAAACAACCTTTGTTGTGAATAATAGTGGAAAAGCTGGAAAAGGCTCTAGTAAAGTTATTGTGAAACATTGGTTTGAGCAGGTTATGCATGATCCAAATAGTACATATACAGAATGGGATACAGAAATTTATCCAAAGGGATTGAAAGATGGCTTATTAGAAGTACATCAGAAATATGGTTTGCCAATATATATTACAGAAAATGGAATCGGTATGTATGAAGATGTTACTGTTCCACAAGTTGATGATGAATACCGTATATCATTTATGCGTGATCATATCAAAGCAATGTTTGAAGCAATGGAGCAAGGCGCCAATATAAAAGGCTATTTTGCATGGAGTAGTTTTGATTTATATTCATGGAAAAACGGATGTGAAAAAAGATATGGACTGGTAGCTGTCGATTTTGATCATGACAGAATTAGAAAACCAAAGAAAAGCTATACATGGTATCGTGATATGATCAACAGCAATGCAGAAAATTTAAAATAAGGAGAGGAAACGTATATGAAAAAAGTAATGTTGGTTTGTAATGCAGGTATGTCTACAGGGATATTAGCAAAGCGTATTCAGGATGCAAGTAAAGGGGCATTTGAGGTACATGCTTATGGAGAAGCTGAATTTATGCAGCATTTGGATGGTGTAGAATTGATTTTAGTAGGACCACAGATTCGTCATCAGATTCCTACAATTGAAGCACAGGTAAATATTCCTGTAAAAGGAATCGCACCACAACATTATGGTATGATGGATGGAAAAGGAGTTTTAAAAGACATTATTAAAATTTTAGGAGAATAAATAAAAGGAGGAAATTATCATGTCATTTCAAACAATGAATGAAAAAATAGAAAAACATATTTTACCGATTGCAAATAAACTTAGTTCACAGCGTCATTTACGAGCAATTCGAGATGCATTTATTTCATTATTGCCAATTACATTAATGGGTGGTGTAACCGCAGTAATCAGTGCAGCACCTGTCACAGAAGAAACAACAAATGGATTCTTATTAGCCTGGGCATCATTTGTGCAACAAAATAGTATGCTGTTAAACTGGATCAGTGCATTAACATTAGGTGGAATGTCTATCTATGTATGTATCGCAATTACATATTATTTAACGCGCCATTTCAAACATGATTTTCTAGTACCAGCAATGTTAAGTGTTTGTGGTTTCTTGATGTTAGTAATGACACCGCAGCAACTTGGCTGGGATGGAAAAGTTGTGGAAATATCTTATATGGATGGAAAGGGTATTTTACCAGCAATCTTAATTTCTATACTAACTGTAGAAGCATATCATTTCATGCGTTCACATGATTGGGGAAGAATCAATCTTCCACCAAGTGTACCAGCATCATTAAGTGAAACATTTGCTTCCCTTGTGCCAGGTTTTGTGATTATTTCTGGATATGTTGCGATATTTGCGATATTCCATGCATTTGATACAACCTTCCCTGAATTTATTTATACTTCAATGGCACCTTCTTTACAGGCTGCAGATAGCTTGTTATTTATCGTTATTATGACTTTATTGGTACATTTCTTCTGGTTCTTTGGTATCCATGATGCAGCCTTATCTGGAATCCTTGCACCAATTCGTGATGGAAATTTATCTATCAATGTAGCCGCAAAAGCAGCAGGAGAAGCATTGCCTCATGTATTTACAACACCTTTCTGGGTATATTTTGTAGCGATTGGTGGCTGTGGCTCTTTATTGGCATTAGCGATTTTATTAGTACGTTCTAAATCTAAACAGTTAAAAACCGTAGGGCGTATTGGTATCATTCCAGCTTTCTTTGGAATTGGTGAACCAATTGTATTTGGTGTTCCTGTTATGTTGAACCCATATTACTTAATACCATTCTTATGTGCTTCTACATTTAATGCGATTGTATCGTTTGTTTTGATGGAAAGTAATATCATAGGAAGAACATTTGCAATGTTATCCTGGCAGATGCCAAACATTCCCGGAGCCTTTTTATCCACAATGGATATCAAAGCGATGTTCCTTGTATGTGGTCTATTAGTTGTGGATATTTTGATTTACTATCCATTCTTTAAGATGCATGAAAAACAATGTGTTGCAATGGAACTGGAAACGGAAGATGAAGAAGAGTAAAATAGAAAGTGACAGGAGATGAGCAACATGCAAATTATTGATGTAATACAACATTTAGAAGAGCAGGGAACATGGGTCAATCGAGCATATCAAACAAGAGATCATATATTATTTGGAGATAGTCATCAGGAAATAGAACGTGTTGGTGTTTGCTGGGTAGCAACAAAGCAAGTAATCCAAGAAGCTATAAAAAAAGATATTCATTTTATTATTACACATGAAAATCCATTTTATCAATGCTCTACAAGAATGATGAGTGCTGCAATCGATGCAGCAAATGATAAGAAAGCGTTATTAGAACAAAATCATATATGTGTCTATCGCTGTCATGATGTTTGGGATTGTTTACCAGAATATGGTGTTCATGATCAATGGGCAAAAAGGTTAGGTTTTACATTTGAGGAAAGAAAGGTATCTTCTTATTATCAAAGTGCCATGATTCCGGAAATGAGTGTAAAAGAACTGGCCAATCACGTTATGAATGTGTTAAAAGAGGATGGACAACAAGGGGTTTATGTTTTTGGCAACACAGATAAGATTGTGAAAAGAATAACCATCGGTACAGGTGCCGCAACAAATATATATGAAATGCTTCCACATCATCCTGAAGCTGTGATCGTTAGCGATGATGGTATTAAAAACTATGATGCTGTACAATATGCAATTGATGTAGATATCCCCATGATTGTAGTACATCATTCATGTTGTGAAATACCGGGTATGAAAGCTATGGAAAACTATCTGCATCATGTATTTCCAATGCTAGATGTTTCCTATTTAAAAGAGGGATATGATGTTACACATTATGTTTGTGAGTAACACATCGCTCATCTTAAATCTATAAAATATAAAAAAGCAACAACACAGAAATTTTGTGCTGTTGCTTTTTGCATTACTTTTAGATTGCATGACTTTCATTATCTGTGAAGGTCTTTAAAAAAGATGAATAATCTTTTTCCTTCATTAATAATTTTACACGGCTTGCATCATTTAATAAACCAACAAGTTTTTCAAATAATTCATCAAAGGCGATATCTTTTTGCGGGGATAGTGCAAAAAGGAAGATCAGACGTATTTTTCGATTATTCCAGGTAATCGGATGTTTTAATATACAAACAGATACAGCATTTTCCTTGGCACATTTTTCTATAGGATGTGGGATAGCAAAATAATTGCCATAAGCTGTAGGTGCGATTTTTTCTCTTGCTAAAATCTTTTCTTCATAATCACTAGAACAGTATCCTTTTTGAAGAAGCTTATCACAAATAAAGTGAATTGCTTCCTCTTTGCTTGCTACATCAATATCTGTGAAGAATAAATCTTGATGGAAAAAAGACTGTAGTTCAATATGATTTGATGTTATATTTGTTTTCAGTAAATGAACAATACGTTTTAAATCATCATCTTTAGGAAATCCTTTACATACATATACTGGGATATCTAAAGCTTCAGGAAGAGGAATGAAGGAAATTACGATATCTGGTTGACATTCTTTCACTTTCTCAATATCAAAAATAGAAAATGTACCAGTGATATCAATCGTTAGATCACTACAACGCATCAATCTTTGTTTTAGAAAAGATACCACAGCAGTACTCATAGGATTTACGATAACAACTTTTTTATAAGTATGATGTTGTATTTTCTCTACAGCATTCATAATATGAAGTGTGATATAGCCAATTTCATCTTCTAATAACACGGTATGTGTTCGTGATTGCATTTTCATCGCAATATAAACACTGATGTCATACAACAATGGAAAGTGAAGCTTTATGTCTTTAATCAGAGGATTACTTAAAAAACTGTTTGACCGGATACGATTATCTAAACCTAAAAAATGTATTAATAGGTTTTCTTGGAAATCTTGATCTTGATGTAGGTCTAAATCATATTGTTGTTGAATATCATTCATTATTTCTGAAATAAAGGTGCGATACTCTTGGATTTTTTGATCCTGTATATCTGAGATTTTTCCGGAAAATAAACATGATAAGTATGTTAATTCCATATCTGATAAAGTAACATGAAACTTTTCTGATAACCCTTTATAAAAATCATGAGCCAGTGCCTCGGCTTCAGCACTAGGATGATAACCTTCAATATTTGTTATTTCATTGCCTTTATTTACACGTTCCAGCATAATCGCAATATGTAAAATAAAAGAGATGATTTCAAAGTCACGCAGTTTTAAATGATGATGCTCGCTAAAATCAAGAAAATATGCTTTTAAGTCATTGATATTACAAGAATTGAAAAACTCGGTATAATTATTTAAATTAAAGTTATATTGGTCCATTTCATGATTCATTAGATATGTATAAATTTGTCTTCTTTCTTCTTCACTACCATTGATAATGAGCTTGTTGTTTCTTCGACGGATTTGCATGTTAGGATTTCTTCGTTCAATAATTTGATTAATACTATTTAATTGTTTATCCAGCGTGCTTTCACTAATATATAATTCATCGGATAATTGATAATAGTCTGTTTCCTTCTGTGATAATATTTGTTTAATGATATAAAGATAACGAGTCCTTCCAATTGTGGAACCATCTTCATCTAATAAGGAAAGAATTGGATTTTTATCATCTATCATATATCCTTTGCTTTTGATAGAAAGGATTAATTCTGGATATTGTTCATTGATGGTTCTGATTTCATTACGTATGGTTCGCTCAGAAATTTTCAGCTCTTTAGATAGTTGAGAGGCAGTTAAGATTTCATTTGGATGAAAGCATTGTAGCAATTTTATTTGTCTGATCGTAAAAGTTTCCATGTGTTTTCAACCTTTCTATATGTACTAAAATTATACTGGGTTTTTGATGAAATTGAAAGCTATGAACAAGATTTTAATTGAATACAAAAAAGGATAAATGCAGATGTATGATGCATTATTTTGTAAAAAACTAATTTTTCCTTTATATATAGAAAAGGCTTACAAATAATCTAGTGAAAGCGTATAAAAATTGAAAAAATATCGTTGACAACTAATATTTTTCATGATATCCTAACAGCGTGATAAGGATTGTAACTGGTAAGCAGGCAACACCTAGATGATATTAAACTAAGGAATTATAGCTATTCATTATTTTAATATTGCTTAGGTGTTTTTTATGTAGAAGGGAGTGATTTCATGATTATTCAAAAGATTTTTAATAACAATGCTTGCATGGTTGAAGATGAAAATGAGAATGAAATCATTCTTATGGGGAAAGGCATTGCTTTCCAGAAAAAGCAGGGAGATAAAGTTGATGAAACAAAAATACAAAAACGGTTTGTATTTGATACAACAGAATTGAATCAGAAATTCTCACAATTATTTGACGAGATACCAGTTAAATATCTGGAATTAACAGATAGTATTGTGGATATGGTTCAAAATGAACTTCAGGTAAAACTTGATCCCAATATTTATATCGCATTAACGGATCACATATCTTATGCTGTAAATCGATATGAAAGAGAAGAGAAATTAAAGAATGTATTATTATGGGAAATAAAGAAATTTTATCCTAAAGAATTCAAATTAGCAATGAAAGCTTTAGATATGATTGAATATGAAACACATGTGCAATTAGATGAAGATGAAGCTGGTTATATTGCGATGCATTTTGTAAATGCTCAACATGATGGTGAAGAAATGAACCAGACAATTGCAGTTACAAAGATTGTCGAAGATATATTGCAGATTGTAGAGTTTCACTATCAATTTAAATTAGATGAAGATTCAATGAATTATATGCGGTTTGTGACACATATCCGCTATTTTGCCAGAAGATTATTTTCAAATGATATAGCACAAACACAGGATGAAATGTTATTTGAACAAATCAAAGATCGCTATCCAGAGTCGTATAAATGTACAGTTAAAGTAAAAAGATATATAGAAGAGCTTTATCATATATCGATTAGTCGTGAAGAAATGGTATATTTCATGCTTCACATCAATCGTGTATGTAATCGAGCAATTAGTCAATCGTCTTGATTAGGGTTGTAACTTTCAGTAGGCAAAGCCTAAACCGATGACACACGTTTTTATAGTGTTCAGGTTTAGGCTTTTAATTTGGTTTTCACTGATGGCCATCAGAAAACATAGATGAAATTTCAGGAGGTAATATTATGAGTAAGTATGAAGAAATTGCTCAGCAGGTAGTTGAGTATGTTGGCGGGATTGATAACATCGATTCTGTCACTAATTGTATGACAAGACTTCGTTTTACATTAAAGAATGTGAAAAAGGCAAATATTGAACAATTACAGAGTGTGAAAGGTGTGCAGGGAGTTGTGAACAAAAAAGGACAATTCCAAGTAGTAATTGGATCAGATGTGTCTTTTGTTTGTGATGAAATTAGAAAAATGGGAAATTTTAATGAAACAGTAACGGGTAATACAGATGAAAAGGTTTCCCATTTGAATAAGGTTTTAGGAGCAATTACCGCAATATTCCAACCAGTTATTCCGGCTATTTGCGGTGCTGGTATGATAAAAGCAGTATTGGCAATTCTTACTGCGACAAGCTTGGTCACAACTGATTCACAAACATATATTTTATTAAGCATGTTTGCGGATGCGGCATTCTATTTCTTGCCAATCTTCCTTGCATTCTCTAGTGCAAAAAGATTTAATTGTAATCCATATTTTGCGGCAGTTTTAGGTGCCGTATTGATTCATCCTACATTTACTGGTTTGGTAGCAGCAGGGGAGCCACTTTCTTTTGCAGGATTGCCAGTTCGTCTGGTATCTTATGGAAGTGCAGTCGTTCCACCAATATTGATTGTTTTAATCCAATCTTATGTAGAAAAATTCGCAAAAAAAATCAGTCCAAATGCTGTTAAAGTATTCTTAGTACCATTAATTGTATTCCTGATTATGGCACCTTTATCCTTAATCGTGATTGGACCTTTAGGTTCTATGGTAGGGGATCTATTATATGTTGTATTTAATTTCTTGAACAATGAAGCTAGATGGGTAATACCTGTATTAATGGGTGCATTCTGTCCACTTCTAGTCATGACTGGTATGCATTATAGTTTAATGCCTGTACAACTTGCTCAATATGCAACATTGGGATATGGAACATTGTTAGGACCAGGTATGCTGGCAAGTAATATTTCTCAGGCAGGAGCATGTTTTGCAGTCGCAATTCGTTCTAAAGATAAAGATATGAAACAAACAGCAATTTCTGCAGGAACAACAGCTTTATTTGGTATCACAGAACCTGCTTTATACGGAGTTACGATGCGATTAAAGAAACCTTTATTAGCGGTTATGATTGGTGGAGGAGTTGCTGGATTATGGGGCGGCTTAACAAACATGCGTACATATGCCAGTGCAACAGCTGGATTAACCGCAATACCTGTATATATTTGTGATGATTTCTCCAATGTGGTAAATGCTTGTATTTGTATCGTAATTGCCTTTGTAGTAACATTTATTGTGACATTCGTTATGGGATTTAAAGAAGAAAATACAACTCTGACGCAAGTAGATATCAAAAGTGAAAAAACAAAAAAAGAGTTAAATAAAGCTGTAAGTATTGCTTCACCTTTAACAGGAAGCATTGTACCTTTAAGTGAAGTAAAAGATGAAGTTTTCTCTAAAGCAATTATGGGAAAAGGTGTCGCAGTATTACCAACCATCGGGGAAGTAAGGGCACCATTTAATGGTACGATTAATGCAGTATTTCCTACTAAACACGCAATTGGAATGACAAGTGAGGATGGCGTGGAAGTGATGGTTCATGTAGGTTTAGATACAGTGGAATTAGAAGGTAAAGGTTTTACAACACATGTAAAAAACAATGATGTAGTAAAAGCAAATGATTTATTATTAACATTTGATATAGAAGCAATTAAACAGGCAGGATATGATATAGTAACACCAGTGATCATCACGAATAGTGATGAATATATCGATATTATAGAAACAAATGAAAAAACAGTAAGTTCAGAAAAAGAACTAATGAAAATTTTTAAATAAGGATGTAGAAAACATGAAAACAGCATTTCCTAAGAACTTTTTATGGGGCGGTGCCACAGCAGCAAATCAATGCGAAGGTGCTTATAACGTAGATGGAAAAGGTTTATCGATTCAAGACTTTATGCCAGATGGCGTGATGAAGCCACCAGGAAAAACAATAGAAGAAAGAAATCTAAAACTAGAAGGCATTGATTATTATCACCATTATAAAGAAGATATCGCCTTATTCGCAGAAATGGGATTTAAAGTTTATCGATTTTCTATCGCATGGAGTCGCATTTTCCCAAATGGAGATGAAGAGAAGCCAAATGAAGCTGGATTAAAGTTTTATGAGGATGTCATAGATGAATGCAGAAAATATAGAATAGAACCATTAATCACTTTATCTCACTATGAAACGCCATATCATCTGGCAAAAACATATGATGGCTGGCGCAGTAGAAAAATGATTGAATTTTATACGCATTATGCGAAAACAGTCTTTACTAGATATAAGGGAAAAGTTAAATACTGGTTGACTTTTAATGAAATAAATTCATTATGGCATTTTCCATACATGGGCGCAGGAATTTTAACACCAAAAGAAAAACTAAGTAAACAGGATTTATATCAGGCTGCGCATCATGAGCTTGTTGCCAGCGCAATGACAGTGAAATTAGCCCATGAAATAGATCCTGAAAATATGGTTGGATGTATGGTGCTGGGACTGGTTAATTATCCTAGAACCTGCCATCCGGATGATATTATCGCAGTGATGGAAGAAAATCGAAAAGGCTTTTTCTTTACGGATATCCATATGAGAGGACATTATCCTTTTTATACAAAACAAATGTTTGAAAAGGAAAATATTCACATTCAAATGGAAGATGAAGATATGGAAATTCTGAAAAATACTTGTGATTTCTTATCTTTTAGTTATTATATGTCAAAATGTATGGCAAAAGATGATTCCCAATATGAAAAAGGGAAAGGTAATTTAACTACAGGGGTAAAAAATCCTTATCTAAAAGAAAGTGAATGGGGATGGCAAATTGATCCTCAAGGGTTACGATATATTTTGAACATGTATTATGAACGTTATGAAAAGCCATTATTTATTGTGGAAAATGGTTTAGGCGCAATGGATGAGCTTGTACAAACTGATCAGGGCATGTGTGTTGAAGATGATTATCGTATTGCTTATATGAATGATCATTTGTTAGAAGTGAAAAAAGCGATTGATGATGGAGTAGATGTCATGGGATATACTGCCTGGGGGTGCATAGACTTAATCAGTGCCTCTACCGCAGAAATGAAAAAAAGATATGGTTTTATTTATGTAGATAGAAATAATGATGGTAGTGGTACTTTAAAAAGATATCGTAAAAAATCTTTTTATTGGTATAAAGAGGTCATTGCCAGCCAAGGATTAAATCTGATAGAAAAATAAAATATAAGTATAAAAAACTAGTGAATTACGATTAGCCAAATCATAATTCACTAGTTTTTAAATGTTATTTGCATAATTCTTCCAAGGTTATACAATGGAACGCCTTATCTACTGTATGAATATCAAAATCAAAGCCTGATTTTGAAAAGATGAAATAATGGTAGTTCTTATATTTTGGAAATAATTTAGATCTTTCTATTTGCTGTTGAAGGATAGAAAATTCTACTTTTTCATTTTTATATTTACATTCGCCAATGATCAGATTCATATTATCATCTGCCATAATATCAATTTCTTCTTCTTTTTTTTCTTTTGGATTATTTCCCCACCAATTTCCTATACGTGTAAACTGAATAGGTAGATTTCCTTTAAGATTTTCTTTCACCAAATATTGAATACAAATTTTCTCAAAGCCATATCCTAAATAATCACTTAAAAATGGTTTAACATCTTGATCATAAACATTATCTCCTAAACCAGTATTGATAGATGCTTGTTTTTGAAATACAAAACGATAGTAAAAACGAAATCCCAAATCGTATAATTGATAAACCCCTTTGCGGCTTTTTCCTTCTGATTCACCAAAGGGAAGATGTTTTTCAATGATTTGTAGTTGTATTAGATTACTGAGATATTTACTTACTTTACTGCTGGATTCATTTACATAATCACATATTTCATTCATTTTTGTTTTACCACAGGCAATCGCCTGAATGACTCTATTATAAACAGCAGGTTCGCGTAGCTCTTGTTTTAAAAGCATCCCCATTTCATTATACATATAGCCATAATTACTAAAGAATAGTCGTTTGATATTATCATCAGCACTTTCATCAGATTTTATCATGGAAAGATAATAAGGAGTGCCCCCAAGCGTACAGTATAGCTTGATTTGATCCTCGTAACAAAAGTTTGAATAAAAAGGTTGTGCATCAAAAAAAGTAAGTTCCTCTAGTTTTAACTGGGCAGTTCTTCTTCCAAAAAGGGGTGATTGATATCCCAGTACTTCACTTTCCATAAAGGAGATAGAGCTACCACATAATATCAGTAAAGTTTTTGTTTTTCTTAATGAGTGATCAATAAATTCTTGCCATAAAGAAAGGGTTGAAGAATTTTGATAAGCCAAATAAGGAAATTCATCAATCATTAGAACACAAGGTTCTTTTTGTAAGTTTTCATATAAATACTGAAAACAATCATGCCAATTAGAAAACTCTTTTAGATAACTTGGACCGGGAAATTTACTTAATACTTTTTGTGAAAACAGACTTAGATTATATTGGTCCGTAGATTCTTGCGCCTGAAAGTATAATGAATTTGTTTTCTTTGCGAACTCATCCAATAGAAAAGTTTTTCCTATTCTCCTTCTTCCATATAGAATAAGACATTCAAAAGAATTGCTTTCATATAACTGATTAAGTAGTTTTAACTCATTTTGTCTACCGATAAACATAAGATTCACTCCTTTACCGAATCATGATTAGCATAATTACGATTCACTAACATTATATCACTAGTTTATGCGAAATTATACTAGAATATCAGTGATTTAGTAAGAATTGTTTAAAAGCTTTTTATTGAAAGTGCAACAAATTTTGAAGAAAGCAATTCTCAGTTTGATATTATGAAAATAGTATATACTTTTATGTAATAATGTTAATTTTGAATATCATAGCCGCATTGTTGGCTCATTTTCAAATCATAAAAACGGAAATATAAAAGAAATAGATTGCTGCAATATTTGTGATTGTTATAATGATAAGCTTGCGAGCTATCGCTTCTTTGATTAAAATGTTCTTAAAAGCAAAATATTAATTAAAAGAAAAATAACTAAACTTAAATCAGCTTGGTTATTTTTTATAATTTAAATAAACAAATTCATATCAGATTCTTGCGCATCATCCAGGTAGGCACCAACACCTCAAAATTCAACATCATCACTATGTTGAGTGTTCATGAAATATAATGTTATTACATAACATATCCCAAAGCAGGCTATTTTTTCAAACACAGGCAGATTCTTAATTTGCATATAGCTTTGCTGAAAGGAATAAGAAATCTGTGAAATCAATTTACTATCATTGGGAGATAATCAATTGCCTCATCATATGGACTGGTATGACTGTGATTGTCACCTGCTTTGAGAATGCTTGTGTGCTATAACAGGATTTGTATATAGCACCTCCTCATATTGGTTTATCTGTATATCAGATAAGATATATCAATCATATACCTTGAGGTAGTATTTAAGCGTATTTTGAATCAAAATTATATAAAGGATCCAGACAGATCGTATTGATGCCAGCATCTAAAAATTCATCTAATTGTTCAGGCTTTAGACGCTTATCAGTAATCAAATATTGAATTGCGTGGATATCACATGCATTAAATTGATGAATAAGACCAACTTTCGTACTATCTGCCAGTATAAAGACAGGACCATTGCAACGTCTAATCATTGCTTCATTGATAGAAACTTCCTGAATAATGGAAGTACTGATGCCACTATGTACATCAATCCCACTACACCCTAGAAAACATTTATTGACAGTTACCTTATTTAAATTATTTAAGGCAAAATCACCCACCATAGATTCTTTAGGAAAGCGTAATTCGCCACCACATAATACAATTGTTATCATTGGGTCATGATCGATAAATATGGCTTTACCATTATTTGTGACCACCGTCACGCGTTTACCTTTTATATACGATAACAATAACAAAGCAGTAGAACTGGTATTAATAAATAACACATCATTATCCTTTACATATTGTGCCGCATATTTAGCGATAGCGTGTTTATAGGGCTCATTTGAAGATGCCGGGTCATGTTCAGTTCCTACAAAATTTATGATAGAGGCACCACCATAAAATCTATCGATGAAGCCATGATCATTCAAATATTGTAAATCTCTGCGTATAGTTAAAGGAGAAACATGCAGGCGTTCTACCAATTCATCTACAGTTAGATGTCCAGCCGTTTTTAGTTCTTTCAATAAAGCATCTCTACGGGCATCAATGATAACTTTCTTAGTTTTCATAATGTCTGCCTTTGCTTTCCCTCTTTGATAAGGAGATCTTGTAACGCTTTTTCAATTTTTATATTCTTATGATATTTATCTAATTCCCAAAGGACTCTTTTTAGCTGTATATTATTAAAAATCAGCTTAAAGTGAAAATTTCCTGTATTACATACAACCTGAAATTTTGCTGTCTGACATATGGATACTTCAATTTCTTCGATTGTGGACCAAGGAACCGTGAAGAATACTTTCTCAAAACCTTTCTCACTAATACCACGTTTTATAGCGAAAGTTGAAAATAAGAATGTATAAATACATATATTACGCACGATTTCCATAAGTGTTATCGTTTGCGTGATTGGGAATATGATAATCACAAAAAACATGATCAAAGCAATCGTGAATATATCATCATGTCCTTTTACAATGATTTTCTTATTACGCTTAAATACAAGATATATAATATAAAAACACGCTAGAATAATCAGTATTGAAACTGTGAAATTTAAATAATATATCATATAGATTCCTCCTCGTATCATGTACACTGACATGATAACACCGGAATTTGCATATAACAATCATATAGGATATAAAATATACATAAATGAACATAAAATGAACGAAGTTATTCTAAAACAAAAAAACACTACCTGTTAAATGACATGTAGTGTAATGGAAGCTTTTTCAAATGACTTTAAAAGATCAGTTGGGCAATTATGATCAGTTATCAGATGATGAATATCTGATATGGTACTTGTGATAAAATCTTTTTTTCTACCTATTTTTTGATGCTCGGTAATAACAAAGGTTTGTTTACTATGTGCAATCATCATTTGATTTATATTAGTTTCTTCACAGATATTTGTGGTGATTCCATGTTCATATGAAATACCATCACAACCAATAAAGCATTTTGTAGCCATCACTTTTTAAGATTAGTTAATGCTAAATCACCGATCAGGCTTTTCTTTGGATTATGTAAAATACCACCTGTTAAGAAAATAGAAACATTAGCGTCATGCTGCATATGCAAGACATTTGCATTATTTGTGATAATCGTAACGGCTTTTCTTTTTATAAATGGAATGACTAATAAAGCGGTAGAACTGGAGTTTATAAAAATAATATCAAAGTCATCAATAAAGCTTGCCGCATATTCTGCTAGTGCGATTTTTGTATGATCTATATATGAATATTGATTGTTACCTTGTATAAGGCGTGCACCACCATAATACTTCTCTATATGTCCTTCTTTTTCTAGAACACTTAAATCACGGCGAATCGTGATTGGATTTATATGTAAGATATCAGATAATTCTTTTACGGTAATGGTATGTTTTGTTTTCAATATTTCAATGATCAGGCGCTGCCGCTTATCTATATTTGATTGTTCACTTTTCATAATAGCCTCCAATTAAAAAATATCAATATGTTGTCTAATTTGATTATAAACCTTGCGAAGCAAAGGTCAATAAAAACGCACAATTATACGAGCTTTTTCATTTTATTTATATTGCTTTATTGATTAAAAATGGGGAAAAATAAGCAAATAGCTGAAGTTTTCATAAAAATATTAAATTTATCAATAAATCAAATAACGTTCATAAAGAGCGAATAATTCGCAATAAAATTCATTGACGGTAAAAAAACCAAAGCGCATAATCTTAGTGAAAAGTGTTTGCAAACGCTATCAAAGTCTTAAGCGTATTGTTCTTTGGAAGATCTACAGATAACATAACATCGCTTAGAAACAGAAAGGAGAGTAACATGAATTTCAATTGGTTATTGGATTTAGTGTTAAATCAGATATTTGGACAGCCATTCATACTGATTGGTATTATCGTACTGATTGGTTATCTGGCAATGAATCAAAAATTCTCAAAAGCTTTAACAGGTGCCTTAAAAGCAGCTATCGGTGTAATTGTTATGGGCATGGGCTCCGGGGCTTTGATTGCGAATTTCAATAAGTTAATTATGGCAATACAAACAGCAACAGGCATCACAGGTGCTGGGCTGAATACTTATCCTACGATGACAGCAGCTTATGAAAAGATGGATGCGATATTGGGCTCAGGAACAGGAGCCAGCTGGGGTATTTATACATTACTTGTGGCATTTATCTTAAACTTGATCTTCGTCGCTTTACGTAAATTCACGAAAATCAGAGCAGTTTACTTAACTGGTAATGCCATGATTGTACAGGCTGGTATTTCAACTTATATCGTTTGGAAGTTTTTAGGTACTGGTATGGTTCCAACCATTATCATTGCTTCAATTATTACAGCATTATATTGGGGAATCTTCTCAACAATGTTGATAAAACCAACGCATTTAATTACCGGCGCAGATTTCACAGTTGCCCATCAACAGATGTTTATCAGCTTCTTGGCATATAAATTAGCACCTTATATTGGTCATCCTGAAAAGGATGATATTGAGAAGAAAAAACTGCCGGCGTCTTTAAATATCTTACAGGATAACATCATTGCGACAGCATTGGTTATGTTTATTTCTGTAGCTATTATTATGCTGGTTGTTGGTTCAAAAAATATTGACTGGCTGCGAGGTGCTGATGGTCTTGCGCAGGCAGGTTTGAAAAACAACATTGTATTCTTATTCTGGATCACAATTACATTGACAGCCAACATCTATGTATTATTAGCAGGTGTTCGTATGTTTGTTGGTGAAATTATGATGTCATTTAAAGGTATTTCAGAAAAGTTATTACCAGGAGCAGTTGCTGGTGTAGATTGTGCCGCAACATTTGCATTCGCACCAAAATCTGTTGTTCTTGGATTGATATTTGGTACATTGGGACAGGTCATTGGGCTATTAGGATTAATTATCTTTAAATCACCAATTTTCCTGATTCCAGGATTTATTCCTTTGTTCTTTGATAACGCCACAATCGCTATATTTGCTAATAAATTTGGTGGTTGGAAAGCTGCAGGTGTGATCTGTACAGTGAATGGAATCATTCAGATCTTTGGTTCTATGTTAGCTGTTCAGATGACTGGCTTGTCATGGTGGCAAGGTAGTGCAGACTACGCAACCATTTGGGTTGTAGTAATTGGTGTTTTAAAGGCCATTGGATCTATGTTAGGTATACCAGTAGGAGCATAACCTGCAGATATAAAAAAATAAAAGGAGGTTGTTATTATGCATAAAAACAGTAAAGTAAATGAGAAGTTGATTGTACAGCCAGTATTTGTCAGTTTAATGCATCAGCATCGTTTTATGGGACCATGCCGTTATGGGTTTGGTGAAGAACTGAGTTATGAGTTTGATCATAACGCAGCAGAAAAAGATTTGGCAGAATTTAATTCTGAAATCGCAGAAAATGTCGATCCGAATCTTGTGGAATTATTAGATACTCAATTTATCGAATGGCATGAAGATTTTGCTGTTCCTGATGATCAGGTCGAAAAAGCAATTGAGAATAATCAGAAGGTCGATGCATATTTGATTTCTGGTACACGATTAATTGCATATGTTTCCACTATTTTGGCAAAAAGAACAAATAAACCATTATTCTTCTGTCCGTTAACATCAAGTAAATATTCACGTTTGGGTGGTATTGATTCTACAGCACATATGAAAGCATTAGGATTTAAAGAAATGTATAACGCTTTGAATTATGACGATTTGAATAGAATGTTCCGTTTGTTAAGAACAAGAAAAGCTATTCGTGATACAAAATTGCTATTTGCCCTTCGTGATAATGTAATTTCATTTGGTTGTGTTAGTTCATTTATTAATTTACAGGATATTACCGATCGATTTGGAATGGAAATTTTAAATTTTAATGGACTAGAATTCTTTAAGATTATGGATGAATTCACAGATGAAGAAAACAACGAAGCAAAACGTATTGCGGATGGTTTGGTAAAAGATGCAAATTGTATGCATATGCCTGCTGAAAATGTAGTAAATGATACGCGTTTCTATGTGGCTGTAAATAAAATGCTGGATTTGTTCAATTGTAGTGCATTTACGATTCCATGTTTTGAAATGTGTGCTACAAGAGAACTGGATAAACGTCATTTAACGTTCTGTTTAACAAATTCTTTACTGAAAGATGGTGGCATTCCAGCAGCATGCGCTGCAGATGTTGGTTCTGTTGTTTCTTTGGCTATTTTAATGAACTTAACGAGAAAATCACCACATATGGGAAACTGTATGGTAAATGTGAAGGACTTAGAAAACAATACCATGAGAATTTTGCATGATGTTTGTACAAAGAAGATGAAAGGCTATGATGAACCAGATTTACCTATTGATTATGTAAGCTTTACAAGAGGCAACTGGGGAACAACTATGCGTTATGACTTCGCAAAAGATAAAGGCAATGCAATTACCATGATCAATTTAAGTCCAAGAATGGATAAGATGATGATCGCAAAAGGTGAAATTACTGGATGTGATGATTTCTTAACTCAGGAATGTCGTCATGCGGTTGTATTTAAAGTAAAAGATTCTACAGATTTCCATCGTAAAGAAGAAGATTTTGGTCATCACTTCGCATGGGTATATGGAGATTATACACAGGATTTAGCTGATTTTGCGAAATTGATGGGAATGGAAGCAGTGATTGCTTAAGGAGGATACAGCGTTATGTTGAATATTCTATGTGTCTGTGGTAATGGTATGGGCACAAGTACGATTTTAAAAATCAATGTAAGAAGGATATGTGATGAGAATAACATTGATGCAAGTGTTGAATCATGTGCTTTTGGTGAAGCTCTTGCATACTTACAGAATACAGATATTGTTTTAACAAGTCCAGAATGGACAGCAATGCTTCCACCAACAAATGCAATTCTGGCTCAGACAAAGAATCTTGTAGATCTTGAGGGTGTTCGTGAAACATTGATGAATACAATCAAGGAACATTTTCCAGAAGAATTGCACAAATAAAAACAGAAGCAGCGAATTTTCGCTGCTTCACTTTATCATAAAGGATTGGAGGTTTTTATGTTTAAAGAACTTATAGATAAAGGATTGGTTTCTTTTTATGATGGTTTTGATGATTGGAGAGATTCTATAACCGCAAGCTGTCAGCCAATGCTTGAAAAAGGCATTATTGATCAAGGATATATTGATTCTATTTTTGCTTGTATCGCAAAATATGGACCTTATATTGTGTTAGCACCCAATATTGCGATGCCACATTCCACAGAAAGTGGTGATGATGTTCATGGTACAGAAGTTGGTTTCATGCGAGTAGCGAAACCAGTGCATTTTGAAAAAGGAAATCCAGATAAAGATGCACGTATCTTCTTTGTTTTAGCCAGTATAAATCACGATGCACACATGAAGCAAATGATGCAGCTTGCGACAATATTAGCGGATAAAGATATTGTCAATGCATTGATCGATGCCAAAAATAATAATGATTTGATTGAAATCGATAAGAAATATAATCTATCAACATGGGAGTAAATAACTACTCCCTTTTTCTTTAGTTTGTCATAAAAAATCACATATAAATTATTTGTTTCCTATACACGAGATAGATAATACATGGATGTTTTCATTTAAAGCATATCATGAATCGCTTCACTTAGTTTAGCTAAATTATAGTCTTTGTCACAGCTTGTGACCTGATAGTAAATAAACCTTTTTCCCTTACAAAATTCTTTGATTAGAGTTGTTTTACCTACATGAATGTTTCCATAGACCGCAGCATATTCAAATCTATTTGATTCATATAATTCATTTAATTGTTCTAATTCTCGATTCCTTCCAAAAAACACGTTCATCACCACTTTCATATAGTTTGTATCTAAACGTATTTTAACATTATAAAAAGGTAACATCAATAAGAAGTACCTTTTATTGGAATAATTACTTAAGCTGATTGGGATATGTAAAGAATTAGATTCTATTTAGTTATATCGTATATAGTTATGAATGATAATATTTTTAAAGTCATCAAAATCCTTACATTTTTTAATTTCAGATATAACATCCTGTTCATTGACCAGTGATATTAGTGACTCATAAAGCTCATGAAAATGCTTGTTATCTAATTTATTAAACGCAATCATAAATATGACATTCACATTACGAGAATCTGTCCATTTTACGCCTTTGGGGCAGATTGCTACTGCAATACTTGTTTTATAAGCACTCATTTTCATAGGATGTGGAATTGCGATATTCATAAAAGCCGTAGAACTGGCATTTTCCCGTTTCCATACTTCTTCCTTAAAATCTGAGGCAACATATCCTAATGATATCATTTGATCAGCTAAAAGCTCTATGATTTCTTCTTTACGTGCTGTTCTATCATTCATGATATAAAATAATTCAGGATTGAAATATAAACTGATATTGTCCGCAATGATGTTGCCTTTCTTTTTGTTTTCTATTTTTATGATGGCGTCCATGATTTTATTTTTTTCATAATTCATATTGAACGGTGAAAGTAAAACGGATAGATAATTGCCTTTTGATACTACAGGGATTGTTGTGATTAATAGATCAAATATCTCATTTTCTAGTTCATTTTCAAAAGAAATCACTTTTTTTATTTCTACTTGTTCACCAAAATCCATTAAAATTTTATTATAAAGCATGGAACTTACGTTTAAATATTCTGGGCACAAAATTATACAGCTGACTTTGTATTCAATACTCTTTTTTCTTTCAATTTCTGTACCAACATGAAGGGCTAAAAATGCGATTTCATCCTCACTAATTTCATATCCAAAGATCTGCATTAACTGATAAGCCATAAAGGTTGAAATATCATATATTGTGGGGCAGGAAATTTTGATGGACTCTAACATTGGGTTTTTAATGACTGTATGATTTAATAATCGCTGTTTCAGATTTTTTAAATGCAATGCGAAAGGTGTCATGAAACTTTCTGAACTTAAATCCACAAAATAATGCTGATCAATGCTTTGGATTAAATCCTTTGTGATGGTTAATATATCTTGTGGTACGACTTTTGATAAATCATCTCCTTGTTCCTTTATGTGGAAATTGGCATTGGTCTTAAATAGAATATACACTTCAAACATTTCTGAAGATGTAAAAGTAACTTGAAATATATCTTCTAATGCTGTGCATAATTCTGTGATAATTGGATGCTTTTTAATAATTAAGTCAGTAGTATGATCATCAGAATCAGCGATATGATTACCATTATGAATTCTATTGACCATAATCGTTACATGTAAAATTAAATTGATAAAAGAGAAGTCATTGATATAGTAATGGTGCTTTTGGAAGATATCTTTTATGACATTACAAGCCTTCTCAATATCATAGTCTGGAAAGCTTTCCTGAAGAAACGTCAAATCTAAAAAGTTGCCACTTGCTTCTTCAGACATCACATGTGTAATTAATTTACGTTTATTTTTTTCTGAACCATAGATTTTAATTTTGTTATCCTGGCAAGAAAATGTAATGTTGAAATTCGCAAAAGAAGTATTCATCTTATAAATATCATTTTTTAGCGTAGAATCGCTGATAAACAGCTCATCACATATATCAAAAAGGTCAATTTCTATCTGCTTTTCCAGCAATAATTTCTTGATAATATAAATACAGCGACCATCATAGTCTTGTGGAATATTATCTTTATAATGCAATAATACGGAAGCTTTGTGTTTATCTATTTCATAGCCTCTATTATTGGAGTTGATTAATTCAGGAAATTGAAAATTTAAATCGGATATATAAGATTTCACAGTTCTAATAGAAATAGAAAGAGATTTTGATAATTCTTCTGAAGTGGTTCTATTGTGTTTATACAGATATTCTATTAACTCTTCTTGCTTTTTCTTCATCATTTTCACTTCCTTTTTTAGCATTACTAAGTATATTATAATGGTTTTTTCAGTATAGTGAAACTGGAAAATTGCACCGTGCAATTATTGCTTTTGCACAGTGCATTTTTTCGTTTGAGAGAAATGAATGAGAATGGTTAAATGTAGATGTAAAGTTCAAGAACTTGCATTATGAAGAAGGAGGTCATTAAGTTATGGCACAATTACATATTTACTTATGCTGTGGAGGGGGATTGTCATCAGGTTTTTTGGCTCAGAAAGCTAGGGCAGCAGCAAAGAAATCAAAAATTGATGTAACAGTAGAAGCAAAGAGTGAAAGCGAAGTAACACAATATTTACAGAAAATGGATATTCTGTGTATCGGACCACACTATGAATTTCGTCTAAAAGCTTTTCAGGAATTAGCAGAACCTTATCAAATTCCAGTCATTGTTATTCCAGAAGAAATTTATTCCATGCTGGATGGAAAAGCATTATTAGAGCTTGTACTTCAGGAATTAAAAATAGAGAAAGATTAAAAATTTGGAGGATAAAATATGAATGCAATAATGAGTTGGTTTACAGACAAGTTGGCACCCGGGATGCAAAAGATATTTGCAAATCCATGGATTAGTGCTGTCGCAAGTGCAATGCAAAAAATATTACCATTTATCTTAGTTGGATCCGTTGTTTCTATATACAATGTATTTGTAAGATATATTCCAGCTTTACCAGATATGAGCTTTGTGAATACATTCAGTTTTGGCATGATGTCATTAATCGTATCTTTTATGGTAGCCTATTTTGGCATGGTAGAACTTGATCATCCTAAATATACTATTACAGCGGGTCTTACTTCTTTAACTGTTTTTGTGATGGCATTATGTCCATCTATGGCAACTCTGTTGAAAAATGCAGAAACTGGAAAAATGGAATTAACGATTACAGATATCAATTTCTTAGGTGGTAGTGGATTATTTATCGCAATTATTGTCGCATTGGTTGTCATGATTGTTTTCCACCTTTATGCGAAATTACATGTATTAGAAAATAGTGCAACAATGCCGGATTTTGTTTGCGAGTGGATCAATAATATTATCCCTATGACATTTATTTATCTATTGTTTGGTATTACAGTATTCACAATTAATTTCGATTTAGTCGCATTTATTAATATGGTATTCCAGCCAGTTGTAAATATTGGTCAGTCTTTACCAGGTTTTGTGATTATCTGTTTCTTATATGTATTACTTTATTCCGTAGGTATTTCTGCATGGTCTTTAAATGCTATCGTAAAACCTATTTTGATGGCTGGAATTGCGGCGAATGCCGAACTTGCATTAGCAGGTGGACAACCAGTAAATATTGTCACAACTGAAACGATATTTACGACTGCTTTGATCGCAATGGGAGGCCTAGGTGGTACATTGCCACTTAATTTCTTAATGCTGTTTAAATGTAAATCAAAGAAACTAAAAACAATGGGAAAAATTTGTTTAGGACCTTCCATATTTAATATCAATGAGCCATTGGTATATGGTGCACCAATTGTATTTAATCCATTATTGATGATTCCTATGTGGATGAATTCTATTGTTGGTGCATTAGTTGTATGGTTTATCATGAGTGCAGGATTCTTAAACATCCCAGCAGGTGTAAACAATATTTCACGTATTCCGGCTCCAATTTGTACATGGTTAACAACGGATGATATGAGAGCATTCTTATGGTTCTTTGTATTATTTGCCATTTATACATTGATTTGGTATCCATTCTTAATGAAGTATGATAAGCAATTGGTAAAAGAAGAACAAGAAAAGAATGCATAAGCAGGATTGGTTATAGAAAGGAAGAGTTTTAATGGATGAAAACAATATATTAATACCTGTTTCCATGAAAATCATCATGAAAGCAGGGAATGCCAGAACAAAAGCAAATGAAGCGATGGATGATGTTGCAGCATTCCAATTTGAAGAAGCCAAAAACAAAATAGCAGAAGCAAGAATTGAAATCACAAAAGCACATCAGGAACAAACAGAAATTATACAAAAGGAAGCCGCTGGTGTACATTATGAATCTTGTTTATTGTTTACACACGCACAAGATACATTGATGACCATTATGAGTGAAGTGAATTTAGCAGAAAAGATGATTCTTGTATTTGAGAGCTTTTATAAGCAGAAAGATAGATAAAGTTATGCGTATGAATGATATTTACAAAGATTGTATAAAAGATAGCTTTCCTAAAGATTTTCTTTGGGGTGTAGCCATCAGTGCCAAACAGGCAGAAGGTGCAAAAGATAGAGCAATCACGGTTGCGGATTTGCAAGATTATAACCCGAATGATACATCTAAAGTAAAGGGTGATTTAAGTAAACAGGAAATATTAGATCGTCTACAACATCCAGACCAATATTACTTTCCCAAAAAACAGGGAATTAACTTTTATGAAACATATCAGGAAGATATAAAGCTGCTTACAGAAATGGGAATCAAATGTTTTCGCTTCTCTATCAGCTGGGCCAGAATCTATCCAAATGGTGCGGAACAGGAAGTAAGTGAAACAGGATTACAGTTTTATGAACATATTTTGGATATGTTAAAAGAACGACAAATTGAACCGATTGTGACCTTATACCATGATGATATGCCAGTAGATTTAGCATTAAAATACAATGGCTTTATGAGTAAAAAAGTGATTGATTTATATGTTGAATATGCCACAGTTGTAATGAAAAGATTTAAAGATAAAGTAACATATTGGATACCAGTCAATCAGATTAATCTTACAAGAGTTGGTTTAAGTTCAATTGGCGTTATCAAGGATACTGTCACAAATCTTGATAAAATTAAGTATCAGGGAGTACACCATAAATTTATCGCATGTGCGAAAGTAAAAGAAATTGGTGTAAAGATAAATCCTAGCTTTAAATTTGGCGCAATGTTAGCGGATTTCCTTGTGAATCCTATGACTTGTAAGCCAGAAGATGTAAGCTTCGCGACCGAGAAAAATCAAATGACAATGTATTTTTATGCAGATGTACAATTGCGTGGTAAGTATCCAGGATATGCCATTCGTTATTTCAAAGATAATGGCATTGATATTGAAATGAATCAAGATGAATTGGAATTGATTGCGCGTCATACATTAGATTTCCTTGCGATTAGTTATTATAATTCTAATGTTGTCAGTGCTAATAAAAACTCTATGGCCATTGGGGATTCTCAACTGAACCCATACTTGAAAGCTAATCCATGGGGATGGACCATAAATCCTTTAGGGTTATATGATGGTTTCCTTCGCTATTGGGATCGCTATGAAAAGCCTTTAATGATAGCGGAAAATGGTTTTGGGCAAATCGAAGAACTACCTGAAAATCATATTATTCAGGATGATTATCGTATTGATTATATCCAAGAACACATAAAGGCAATACAAAAAGCGATACAACATGGTGTAGAGGTATTTGCCTATTGTGCATGGTCGCCAATCGATATGGTATCTTCTGGAACAAGTGAAATGAAAAAGCGTTATGGTTTTATTTATAATGATCAAGATGATTTTGGAAATGGAACGTATCAACGCTATCCTAAAGCATCATTCTATTGGTATCAGTCATTAATTAAAAAAAATGGTATGATTGATTAGATATTGAAGAAAACATTCTCTTTGAGGATGTTTTTTGACTTTTAAATGATATATTCTTGTTCATTATTTATCGTTATGTTATGATGAAATTAGATAGAGCCAATATCAAAAACATCGCTTTAAAATCAAGATAATTTATGAAAAAAGTTAGGAGGCATGGACATGAAAAAGCATAAGGGAATCAAAATTGCACTACTATCTATACTCATCATCCTCATTGGCATCACCATTATACAAGCTATCATTTTTGATAAAAAAGGTAGGAGTGATATTGCTGTGCCAACGTTGTGTGAGAAATATCATTTAAATCTTCAAGATATTGATCAAAGTCAAATCAGTAAAGTACAAGGATTTCTTAAGCGGCCATATTATGAAATCAGATTGCAATTTGATACATATCATATGGAATTTTATATTGAGGGAAAAGAAAAAGACTTAACTGATAAAAATATCACAGATACCAAAACACTTCATTTACCTGCTGGTGATCTGAAACTTACTAGAGTAAACGTGGCAGGTGAAGACATAGAAATATTCAACTATTTTAGTTTAGAAAATTCAGTTTCTCATTATCATGGTTTTTTAGTAAAACCACAAGATGAAGATGAAAAATTCAACGAAAAGAACATGAAGGAAATCTCAACAATATTTGAATCTATTTTCCAATGAAAATGTGCAGAGGATATCTGCACATTTTATACGTTTGGAATCTTTTTATGAACTATAATTATTTCGTCAGTTATTTACAACATCTTCCAAGGTATACTTTTTTCCACCATATAATCGTTGTTCCTCTACAGAAATCAATTCTTCTTTTAGTTTTAATATAGCTTCACGTTGTTCAGTATTCACAACAAAAAAATAACTCAGTTGTAACTAACTAAGTTATAACTGAGTTAATAAAATCCCTTTATTCAAGGGATTTATCACGATATTTATAATATAATTTCAAGACATCTCTGGCGAGTAATTCATCAATAATCAATGTATTGATATATCCACCATTTAATGCACCAAACAAGCACTTTGCTTTCTTAGTACCTACTGCCACAGCAACTACATTTTCGATATTCTGAAGATCATCCAAGGAAATTCCTATTACTTTTTTATCTAATTCCGGATCAGCAAGACTGCCATCCATCTTGATAAAATGAGCCAATAAAACACCAACGACACCTTCTTGTACCAGCTTTTTCTTTACCTCTGGTGTCAGTGTACTTTCCCATGCTTTTGTCTTACTATTATATAGTTCACCAACACTTGTTAATACAACTTTCGCATCTCTTGCTTCATTAAGTACGCGTTGAATAATTGGCTCCTTTGCAAGACTGTCACGGATGATATCATTTTCTACCACAAGAGGAGAGTAAATCTGAGAGAAACTGCCTTCATATTTATCTACCAGTGTACGTATTAATTCAGGGGTATTATAAGCGGAGTTATTATTGCTTTCTGTAGTGCCCATCAGCTGGATAACATTGATATGTTTCTTGCTTGTTGGTTTAATTTCTTCCACTACATGATATACTGTTTCACCCCAGGTAATACCAATTGGCGTATGGATTTCCAAAATACTGTCGAGATGCTGTGCAGCCATTTGTGTGACACGTTTCATCAACATTTCAAAACTGGTACCATAATCCTTTGCGACAATGACATCCTTTAACTGATAGATATTTTTTAATTCATTTTCTAATCGGAAAACACGCTCCATAGGATAGTTGATTTTAATTTCCACTACCTTTTCTTCGATTGCTTTTGATAACAACCGTGATACTTTAGAACGTGAAAAAAACAGGCGGTCCGCAATTTCCTGCTGACTTAATCCTCTTTCAAAATATAAAGAAGCTACTTCTGCCATAATACCGGCATTCTCATCGTTATTTCTCATATTTACCTCCATGTGTAGCGCAAAACACCTGTGGTTATCGCAGGTGTTTTTCTAAATCAAGTCGATGGTATTGTTCGCTTGGACAATCATTTTCTTTCATAAGTTTGATCATTTTCTGAATCATCTGATTTTCAACTTCCTCGTTATGAAGTGGCTGCAGTTGACCAGGATCATTTACATTATCAAACAGCAGGTTTCCAAAATGGGCAACGCGGTATTTATCATTGGCAGGAATCTTTAAAGTTTTGCATAGCTTTGTGAAAGGAAATGGTTCCTGTAAGGTGGCTTCCTGTAATTGGGAAACAGGAACCCGCCTTGTCATGTAGACTGGCATGAGTGTGTAATTATAAATATCGTTCGCCCGTTTTGGAAGTGCTGCACGCATATAGGTGTAATGACCATCAGTGACATTTACATGTCCACTAAATACACCATAGATTGCGGCCTCACGTACTGGTTTATCCTCTGTAATCACATCGGATAAGATATGTCCTTGCATATCCTGAGGAATTGGCAGATTGAAGTAATCCAAAATGGTTGGTGCCCAGTCAATCAATTGTACAAGAGAATTTCGATGTACATCTTTCACTGGGTGTTTAGGATCCCATATAAACATTGGCGTATTTGCGATTTCATTGTAGTAAGGCATCTGGTTTTTACCCCAGTAGCCATGTTCCGATAACAGGAAGCCATGATCAGTACCAACAATCAACATGGTATCTTTCCATAAATCATAGCGATCCATAAGATCAAGTACACGTCCTAAGTGGTGATCACACATGGATACCAAAGAACGATACTGATGTTTACAATGTTCTATTTCTTCTTCACTTTGTGTGACTTTTCCACGTGGCCAGTCAAAGTGTTTTCCTTCATATTCTTCAGGATATAAGTCTTGATATTTATCAGGAGAGAAGAATGGTTCATGTGGATCAAAGGTTTCAATTTGAAGCAGCCAGTTATCTTCTTTATGATTCTTTTCAATAAATTCACAGCCTAAATCAAATACTTGTGAAGAAGGGAACTGTTTCTCATCTTTGATATATTCACGATTGACCCAATCATATTTCCAACCACTGGCAACGCCTGTGCCATCTTGTTTTGTTGGTGTAAAAACAACAGGTGGTATATCGACATCACCAACACAGCCTTTCCAATGATCGCCTTCCTGACCACGTACAATCTCCCAGGAACTGTAGCGGTTATGGTAGGTGCATCCGCCATCTTCCCAATAGTGAAGATGATCACTGATCAAGTGAGTGTAAACGCCATTTTTCTTTAAGATTTCTGGCATAGAATCATCAAATGGTTCCAGAGGTCCCCATTCTCTATGTAAGAAGTTGTGACGTCCTGTATGCAGCTCACGACGAGCTGGCATACAAGGCATACTGCCAACATAAGATTGATCAAAAGTAACTGCGTGTTCTCCTAATCGAAGAAAGTTTGGTGCGATTGTTTCGCAATCAGGTTCATAATTTGGAAGATATCTTCTATTTAAGCTATCGTAAAATACTATGATTGCTTTCATAGGCCTATTTTACTCGGGCATCAGGGAAGTATTCATCAACGATCTTACTAATGGAAGCCGCAATACCTTTACCATCCATAATATTTACGACTTTGATTACGTGTTCTTCTGGCTGAAATGTAACACCTTCTGCAAGCTTTGTGGATATCGCAATGATATCTGTCCAATCCTTCATGGAAGGCATTTCTCCAACAGCTGTATGTTTTACTTCAGCGTTAATACCTTCAGCGACTAATGCTTTCTTTACAATACTTTCAGAAATGGCGCTGCTTCCTACACCATAACCACAAACGAATAATACATGTACTTTGTCTTTCATATCGATTACCTCCTAGTTATTAAAATAAATTACCGATAAATTTCATTACTTCTGTGACTGCAGGCCAGAATGTTGAGAAGTCAAACATACCAGACCAACCTGCACCTTGTGGATACATCATTAAGTGGATTGCCCAAATGGTACCAAATGTCTGAATGAAACCTAATAATATAGAACATATGATGATAGATTTTACTCCACCATATTTGTTTGCGACGATACCAATAGGACCACCACTGAAGAATAAAGGTGTAAATCCAGGTAAAACCATAACTGTACTATGTGTTGCAAGCAGAATTAACATTGCCAGAACAGTACCAATGGTAGTGAAGATAAAACCTAAAGTTGCGGCGTTTGGTGAGAAAGGCAGCATGGCAGCTACATCAATTGCTGGTACAGCGTTTGGCACAAGTTTTTCTTGAATACCTTTAAATGCACCAGTTAATTCACCACACATCATACGAACACCAGTTAACAGAATGACCATATCCATAGAGAAATTGATACCTGTTAAAATAATGAAATTAAACCAGTGCTGTTTACCTGCAAGTTCTTGAATACCACTAATGCCTAATGGTGACATGAAGGCACCTACGAACACTGCCATGATCAATGCGACAGATGTTACGTTATTGTTGAAGATGGATAACCATCCAGGAAGTTTTAAGTTTTCTGCATCCTGTTCAGGATTACCAAAGAATTTTGCGATTTTACCGAAGAACCAGATACCAATCTGCTGATTGTGTCCTACTGTAAATCCAGCGCCACCGGTAACATCATCAATTGTTTTATAAGCAAGTGTTGTTGAGAATGCCCAATAGATACCAACTAAGATACCAGAGATGATGACAGCGGTTGATCCTGAAACGCCAAGTACTGCGATGACTAACCATAAGATTGCCTGAGAATGTGCAATACCAGCATTACCAGTTAAGAATACACCTTTTGCTTTGGTATATTTACCAAGCCATACCAGTAATAAGTTTACTGCGAATGCGATTAAGAATACATATCCAACAAGTCCGAATGCATTTCCTAATGCTTCCTGTGTAGTAGATTTCATTGCATAGGAATCCATGATATAACCTTGAATTCCAAATGAATTTGCGACTGCGGTCGTAATTGGTTTGAAGATATTACTGAATTGTGTTCCACCGAAGATGACCATTTGAATACCAACCATGGCACTGATGGTTCCTGTAATAATTTTAACTGGTTTTTCTTTGTTTAAAATGTATCCAATACAGATCAATAATCCTATCAAGATAACTGGTTCTGTAAGGAAATCGTTAACTAAGAATTTAAAAAATCCACTCATTGTGTTTCCTCCTCAAATGTTAGTGTTTCAAACATTTCATATAGTTTCTCTGCATCATTTGTATGTAGAATTTTTTCCATTGTATCCGGATCACCTAAGATTTCAGCGACTTTGGCTAACATAGTTAAATGATTTTCGTTATCTACGCAGGCAATCGGCATGATGAAGGTTGCCTTGCTGGCTTCATCTGAATCAAAATAGACAGGTTTTTCCAGTTTTAGAATACTAATGGAATTTTTTAAAACTCTGCCTTCACTTCTTGCATGAGGCATTGCGATATCAGGAGCGATAACGATATAAGATCCTAAGTCTATCACAGTCTGAATCATTGCATCGATATATGATTCTTGTATACATTGGTGTTCCAGCAATGGTTTTGCGGCAATTCTGATTGCTTCTTTCCATGTGTCCACATGATCCATTGTCTGAATAAAATCCTTTTCAATTAGTTTTCTTTCCATTTCTTTCTCCTTCCATCGGTATGTGTAAGCGCTTCACATTTATAAAATACCCTCTGTTTTACACAAATGTCAATGATTTAGAAATTATTGCACATATGTGCAGAAACTGTTTCTTACGTTTTCTGCAACTTGCACATTTTTTATTATTTAGCCTTTTGAAATAGTGCTCTTTACTTTCTTTTCTAATACTGGATATGCGGCAGAGCTTATAGAAAATAAATCTCCGCTTTTGGTTTCTACGCTATACATATCGATTAATCCAAACATACCTTTTACTTTTTTGATTTCTTTCACTTGTGTAAACTTGAAATATTTATGATAAAAGTAAAATCCTTTATCATCATAGTAGAAGGAATTGATGGTGATCGCATTGATTAATTCACCAATACTGATAAGTACTACCATGATGCCTAATCCAGCCATTGAAGGATTTTTACCATTCACAATGGTAAGTATACACCCAACAATACATAAAAGCACGAAACTTAAAATGGAAAACCAGTTAGAACGAACACTGTATAATTGCGGTTTTTGTGTTAAACGTTGTTTGATTGTTTTATATACTTGTATGCTTTGTCGAATTCTTTTGGACATTAAAAACAAGCCTAAAACAGAAAATAAAATGATGATAATCATGAGAAATCACTGCCTTTCTTTGTCATTTTTATATTAATCAAATTCTCATATACTCTCAATAGAGCGAACAAAATTGCACAAAAAAAGACAAATGCGCATAAATTCAATAGAAAAATAGTGTTATAATTGCACAAATGTGCATAAAACATTTAAAAGCGGTTACATTTTCATGAAAAAGACCTACGATTTATTCGTAGGCCCCCAATGCCTGTTTTAATCATTATAATTATAAACTGGATCTAATCGCACAGTCTTGATACCATAATCTTCAAATTCAACCATTTGATCATCTGTTGCACGTTTATCTGTGATTAGGTAATTGAAAGAGTTAATATCACTTACGATAAACTGATGAACATTTGCGACTTTTGTACTATCCGCAAGTATAAAGATAGAACCTTTGCAACGATTAATCATCGTTTCATTAATGGAAACCTCTTGTAAAATCGCAGTGCTCATACCAGAATGTACATCAAAACCACTACATCCTAAAAAGCTTTTATCCGCAGTTACACGGTTTAAGTTATTTAATGCGAAATCTCCAACCATAGATTCCTTTGGAATACGTAATTCACCACCACTTAATACGATAGAAACAAGTGGATCATGTTCCATGAAAATAGCTTTTCCGTTATTTGTAATTACAGTTACTCTTTTATTTCGTATATATTTCAATACCAGCAATGCAGTAGAACTTGTATTAATGAAAATTGTATCTCCATCTTCCACATATTGTGCTGCATACTTTGCAATCGCATGTTTATAAGGTTCATTATTATCCGTGATTTCATCGTTATCCACGAAAGACTGGATTAATCTTGCACCGCCATAATAGCGTTCAACAGCACCTTGTTCTTCCCAATATTGTAAATCTCTACGAATCGTTAAAGGTGATACATGTAATTCTTTCGCTAAATCTTCGACGTTTACTTTGCCCTGAATTTGAATTTTCGACATGACTTTTTTTCGTCGCTCATCAACGACTTCTTTATTCATTTTCATTTTATAACCCTTCTTCTTTTTTATAAATACATTATAAGCTATTTACAGACTTTTGTATAGTTTTTCTGCGCTTTGTTTCATTTTCGCATTGCCGTTTAATGCTATTGTTTTTTCTAACATTTCTTTTGCGTGTTCTTTGTCATGATTGGCCAGATAAGCCTGTGCAAATTGGTAATAATAATGCATCAATTCGCGGTTATTCATATTCTTTGGATTTACATTCTGGAATGCTTTTATGCTCTTTTTATAATCTTTACATGACATTAAGTATACGCCTTCGATAAATTCCCAGTTGTATAAAGGTGAAATTTTAGTACCTTTTACTTTTACATCTTTTAATTTAATCACACGTTCATATTGTGCTTTGGTTTTTGTACGATTATTCATAAGGAAATAAGCATAGAATTTTGTATAATCCCAGATTAATAAATTATCCATACAGCTGTGGAAGAATTTATGATCTTTTTCTAAAGTATCTAAGCATCCCTGAGCATCCATTTGATCTGCATAATATAAGGTATCAAAAATCAATACGGTTTTACGATATCCTCTAAAGATATCTTTTTTCAATAAACCGTCAAATGTTTTCTTTGCTTCTTCAGGATTTCCATCTTTATTTAATATAATAATGGCTTTCTGATATAAATGGCGAAGGTATTCAGACCATAAGGCAATACCAAGGATAACTACGATAACAATAAGATAAGCAATCTTGCCTTCTAATTGTGGGGTTATTGCCATTTGGTAAACACTGTAACCAGTAAATGCTAAATAAATAAGACCCATAATAATATTTCTGAATTGGGGCTGGAAGGAAACTTTTTGTGCGATATTCATATAAAACACCTCTTTCAATTTTTAATAATATCTACATCTACATTATATGAACCATTTTTAAAAAAGTCAATCATAAAATTCATAAAATAATTCTTAAAATTTTATGTATGCGATTACAGAAATAAAATAAATCATAAAAATATTCAAAAGTTCGTAAAAAGTATTGAAACGAACTTGTTATTGGATTATTATATGGGTGTACAAAGGAACCGCGGTTAAAGAAGAAAGATACGAGGAGTGACAATATGAGTAAAGTAGATGAAATAACAAGAGAATCATGGATTCTTGGCGCATTCCCAGAATGGGGAACATGGCTGAATGAAGAAATCGATCAGGAAGTAGTAGAAAAAGGAACATTCGCAATGTGGTGGATCGGCTGTACAGGTCTTTGGATCAAAACAGAAAACGACACAAACATCTCTATCGACTTATGGTTTGGAAATGGTAAACGTACAAAGAAAACAAAAGAAATGGCACCATTCCACCAGATGAGAAACATGACAGGCGGACGTATGACACAGCCAAACTTAAGAGCTGCGCCAATCGTATACGATCCATTCGCAGTCACAAAAGTAGACGCAGTATTATCAACACACTATCACAACGATCACATCGATCCATTCTATGCAGCAGCAGTATTAAAGAACTGTGAAGGCGATGTACCATTCATCGGACCAGCTAAGAGTGTTGAAAAATGGTTAAGTTATGGTGTGCCAGCAGAACGTTGTATCACAGTAAAACCAGGCGATGTTGTAAAAGTAAAAGATACAGAAATCATCGTTGTGGACAGCTTCGATAGAACATGCTTAGTAACAAATGATGAGGATGTTAGAGGCGTATGCCCAACAGATATGGATGAAAAAGCAGTCAACTATATCATTAAGACACCAGCAGGAAGCATTTACCACAGTGGAGATTCTCACTATTCCACATATTACGCAAAACATGGAAAAGATTATGATATCGATGTAGCGTTAGGATCATATGG
>OGXN01000299.1_pt1 | contig 68341 bp, 66 predicted proteins | sample 1576281 | NCBI WGS metagenome assembly OGXN01 (sample SAMEA3541494, study PRJEB24748) | human gut metagenome | biome: human gut; feature: human-associated habitat; material: faeces | place: China | collected 2012
AAAAATGGGGTGTTTCTAAATGTTCCGTTCCGCCGGGATTATGCCAACGCGGCAGAACTCCTCGCGGGAAGCGGCCCCCTTGGGGCGCTTTCCGTTCGTCAGACAAGCCGCTAAGGGCGGCATAATCCCGGCGGAACGGAACATTTAGAAACATCACCATTTTTTCACATGGTCCCGTAAACATATCCCCCGGCAGCGGCGGAGAGGAGGAAACCATATGAGACAGGGAGGGAACATGGGGCGGATGCGTTTATACTGGAGGTTATGAATGAAGGGGGGAAGGGATTAAATAAGAAATTGGGGGAAGGTGGGGGAATTGGTTTTGGGGGGAGATGATGTGTTTTTGTAGGGGTGTATTGACAGGGGGGCTTTAACGTGGTAGGATGAGAAAAAGTTTTCCGGGGGAACCGGAAGGGTTTAAGAGGGAAAAGATGAAATGTTGTTTGGCGTCCGGCGGATGTAAGGTCCGTGCATATGTGCATAGCTATTTTTATGGAAGGCGTATTTGCTTGTAGCCGTGTGAGGGAGTTCTTTTTGGGGAAGCTCTTTTCATGCATAGTATACAAGCCGGTAGGTCTTATGTGTCTATGCAGAAATGTTGGGAGCTGATAATGTTTGTTTATATTTTCTTTGCTTCTGTTCCGCATCAGACATATATTTGTCGGGTGCGGTTTTTTTGTTTTTCCCGGAAGGAGGAGAGAGAGTATGATTGGTGTAAAAGGCGGGCCGGTACAGCTGGTATTGGCACAGAGGAGTGATGCGCAGCTGATTCATGGGCTGAAAAGGGAGGCATTTATGCCTCTTTATGAAATCTATCGGGATGATGAGACCAGTCCGGTTATGGATACGGTGGATAAGGTGGTGTGTCAGCTGGCACAGGAGGATACGGATTACTGGCTGATAGTTTATGAGGGTCGGATGGTCGGCGGGGTGAGGGTTGTGCGTAAGAAGGATGCAAATCTGATTTCGCCTATGTTTGTTTTGCCGGAGGAGCAGAATAAGGGGATCGGCTCCGCTGTGTTGGAACAGCTTTTTCAGATGTATCCGGAAACGTTTTGCTGGAGGCTTGTTACGATTCAGGAGGAGGAGAGGAATTGTCATCTTTATGAAAAGATGGGGTTCTGTAATACTTTGTCTGCCAGGAAGGTGTCGGGGAATATGACTTTGATTGGGTATGAAAAGTTTTTTAAGGAGAGCAGCGGGGAGGGATGATTGTGGAAGGAGACGGGAAAGCAAATCAGGAACAGGCACTTCTGGATTTCTCTTACATAATGTGTTAAACTGTTACAAGAATTGAAAACAACGGAGGAATTGCCTGTCATGCATCGAATAAAAAAAGGACAGTACGGCTATATCAAAAGTCAGAGGAAAATGGAAATTATTAAAACGGTTTCCCTGTTTTTGCTTTCCCTGGCGATTTATCTTTGTGGTTACTGGACTACCGGAACGAACAAAAATCTTCTGACCGTAGTCGCTATTTTGGGATGTCTGCCCGCAAGTAAATGTGCGGTGAATATGATTATGTTTATCAGGGCGAAGGGCTGCAGTGAGGAGCTGTACCAGAAAATAAATCCCCATACAGGGGATCTGGCTTCTCTGTATGACAGTGTGCTCACAAGCTATGATTCAACCTTTGAAATCCCTCACATGGTTTTCCGGGGAAATAACCTGGTTGGTATCGCTGTTAATCCCAAATGTAAAACCGCAGCCTGTGAAAAGCATCTGCAGAGTATGTGTTCACAAAATAATATCAAGGATGTAAATATCAAAATTTTTCAGGATATTCCCAAATATCTGAACCGGCTGGATCAGCTCGGGGAGCTTTCCTGTGAGGATACTCAGACGGAGGCCGTACTCGCTCTGGTAAAGGCAATATCTCTTTAAGGAGACCCCATGAAAGAAGTAACAGTTGGATCAAATGAAGCCGGACAGCGTCTGGATAAATTTCTTAAAAAATATTTAAAGGAAGCTGGCAGCGGCTTCCTTTATAAAATGCTGCGTAAAAAGAATATCACCCTGAACGGGGCGAAAGCGGAGGGAAGTGAAAAGCTTATTCAGGGGGACAGGGTTTGTTTTTTTCTCTCTGAGGAGACGCTGGAAAAATTCCGAGGCCCGGCGCCGGATATCGCTTCAGGGAACTTGGGGAATCAGAAGGGGAATAAGCCTGAGAGGGCAGGGAAGAAAGCTTCTGTGCCCCGGGTGCCGGTCATTTATGAAGATAACAATATTCTGCTTCTGAATAAGCCGGCAGGGCTTTTGTCACAGAAAGCCTCGCCTGAAGATTATTCTCTGAATGAGTGGCTGATTGATTATCTGCTTGAACAGGGAGAGATTACCCGGGAAGGTCTGCGCACTTTCCGTCCTTCGGTCTGCAACCGTCTGGATCGGAATACCAGCGGCCTTGTTGTCTGCGGCAAGACGCTGGCGGGAAGCCAGAAGATGAGTGAACTGCTGAGGGAAAGGAATGTACATAAATTCTACAGGCTTTTTGCCGCAGGAAGGGCGGAGCTGGACGGGGTTACGGATGCATGGCTGCGTAAGGATGAGAAAAACAATCAGGTGGAAATCCTTCCGGCTCCGCCTTCCGACAGCAGCAGGGCGTTTCATATTGTAACCGGCTGTCATCCTCTGGCTTATTATGAAGGATATACCTATCTGGAGGTGGAGCTGTTTACGGGAAAGAGCCATCAGATACGCGCCCATCTGGCCGCTTTGGGGCATCCGCTGATTGGGGACGGAAAATACGGTGACAAACGTATCAATGACCGTTTCCGCAGACAGGGAATCCGCTCCCAGATGCTTCATGCTTATCGGATAGAATTTCCGGAGATGGACGGCCTCTTTGCCGGACTGAGCGGCAGAGTGTTTACCGCGCCGGAGCCGGAATCCTTTCTTCTGCTGAAGAAAGAAGGAAATTAAGGACATCGCGGAGGATAAAAATGGCAACATGGAATTCGAGGGGGCTCAGGGGTTCGACACTGGAGGATTTGGTAAACCGTACCAATGAAAGATATCAGGAAAACGGACTGGCGCTTATACAGAAAATCCCGACGCCTATAACCCCTATAAAAATAGATAAGGATGAGCGGCACATTACGCTGGCCTATTTTGACCAGAAAAGCACGGTTGACTATATTGGCGTGGTACAGGGGCTTCCTGTCTGCTTTGACGCCAAGGAATGCGCGGCGGATACCTTTGCTCTTGCCAATATTCATGAACATCAGGTTTCTTTTATGGAGGCTTTTGAAAAGCAGGGAGGAATTGCTTTCTTCCTTGTTTTCTTTTCACACAGAAATGAATTTTATTATCTTCCTTATGCCCACCTGCGTTATTTCTGGGATCGGGCAAGGGAAGGCGGAAGGAAGAGTTTCCGGCATGACGAACTGAATCCGGAATATTTCCTTCCGAGAAAACAGGGGATTCTGGTTCCCTATCTGGACATGCTTCAGAAGGATCTGGAGGAAAGAGAGGAATGAAATGAAAAGTCCGGTAACTACTTTATGCTATATTGAGCAGGATGATAAATATCTGATGCTTCACCGTATAAAAAAGAAAAATGATCTCAACGAAGATAAATGGGTGGGGATCGGAGGCCATGCGGAGGAAGGAGAAAGCCCGGAAGATTGTCTTCTGAGGGAAGCTATGGAGGAAACCGGCCTGAGCCTTACCTCCTATCAATTCCGCGGGCTGGTGACCTTTGTATCCGATAAATGGGGAACCGAGTATATGTGCCTTTATACGGCGGACGGCTTTGAAGGGGAAATGATTGACTGTAATGAAGGCTGTCTGGAATGGATAGCCAAATCGAAAATCCCTGAACTGAATCTGTGGACAGGCGATCTTATTTTTTTCCGCCTTCTGGAAGAAAAGGTTCCTTTTTTCTCTCTTAAGCTGCGCTATGAAGGAGACTTCCTGGCTGAATGGCAGCTGAATGGAAAGGACATGACGGGGACTGTCCTGTCTGATGAAAAGTGGAAGGAAATACTTGACAGTCTGAGGCAGGTCTAGTATAGTATTGATAGTTTGCTGCGCTAACAAGGCAGTCAATTATCACGTTAATGCGATAAAGTAAAAATTATTTCAAACCAAAAGGAGAGAGGCTGCAATGAGTAAACCATTAGTACATACCCCGGAAGGTGTCCGTGACATTTATGGCGAGGAATATTTAAGAAAGCTGATGGTGGAAGAGAAGCTGCACCATTCCCTGCGTTCCTATGGTTATCAGGATATTCAGACACCTACCTTTGAGTTCTTTGACGTATTCAGCCGGGAAATCGGCACCACGCCGTCAAGGGAGCTGTATAAATTTTTTGACAAAGAGGGGAATACACTTGTACTCCGGCCGGATTTCACGCCTTCCATGGCGAGATGCGCCGCTAAATATTTTATGGATGAGACTCTTCCTATCCGTTTTTCTTATCTGGGGAATACATTTACGAATACCTCCAATCTTCAGGGAAAGCTGAAGGAGGTCACCCAGCTGGGGGCCGAGCTGATTCAGGAGCCTTCCGTGGAAGCGGACGGAGAAATGATAGCTCTTATGGTGGAAGCGCTGAAATCCTCCGGCCTGGAGGACTTCCAGGTGAGCATCGGGCAGGTGGAGTATTTTAAAGGGATCTGCTCCCAGGCGGGGCTGGATGAGGAAACGGAAGACGAACTCCGGGATTACATTTCCAGTAAAAACTTTTTCGGCGCCCAGGAACTGCTGGAGCGAAAAGCCATTCGCCGGGATTATTGTGAAATTCTTCTGAAAGTAAACGATCTTTTCGGCTCTGCGGAGGCGCTGCAGAGGGCTAAGGAGCTTGTGAGCAATGAACGTTCCCTTCAGGCGGTTGAACGGCTGGAGGAATTGTACCGGGTCCTGTGTGAATATGGGGTGGAACGTTATGTTTCCTTTGACCTGGGGCTTTTGAGCAAGTACCATTATTATACCGGCGTGATCTTCAAGGCCTACACCTATGGAGTCGGGGACGCGGTTGCCAAGGGCGGGCGTTATGACAATCTGCTGAAATACTTCGGGAAGGAAGCTCCTGCCATCGGATTTGTTATCGTGGTGGATGATCTTCTGGAGGCCCTGGCCAGGCAGAAAAAAGTCCCCCGGCTCCGTGCGGATGGCGTATTGATTATATATGAAGAAGGAAGATTCCGTGATGCGCTTAAAAAGGCAAAGGAGCTGAGGGCGCAGCAGATTCCTGCCGAACTGATCCCGGCGATCTCCGGGACAGGTTCTTCCGATACCGGTTCTTTTGAAAAAAATGTAAAAATTTACCGGGAGAAATCCAAAAACCATATGCAGAAGGCCTTTTACTACATGCCCGCGGAAGGCGGCTGTATGGAAGAGCTTCTGGACCGGAATTAAGAGAAAGGAATCGGAAAATCATGGATGAAAAAAGATATTTAACCTTTGCCCTTGCCAAGGGCCGGCTTGCAAATAAAACGCTGGAGCTTTTGGAGGAAGTGGGAATTACCTGCGAAGAAATGAAGGATAAATCCTCACGGAAACTGATTTTTGTCAATGAGGAGCTTAAGCTGAAGTTCTTTCTCTCCAAAGGGCCGGATGTTCCCACCTATGTGGAGTATGGCGCCGCGGATATCGGCGTTGTGGGCAAGGATACTCTGCTGGAAGAAGGAAGGCGTGTATACGAGGTGTTGGATCTGGGCTTCGGCAAATGCCGTATGTGTGTCTGCGGCCCGGCAGAGTCCAAAGAGTTGCTGAAGCATCATGAGATGATCCGTGTGGCGAGCAAGTATCCGAACATAGCGAAAGATTATTTTTATAATAAAAAGCATCAGACAGTGGACATCATCAAACTGAACGGTTCGGTGGAACTGGGGCCGATTGTCGGCCTGTCCGATGTAATCGTGGATATCGTGGAAACCGGAAGCACTCTCCGCGAAAATGGCCTGGAGGTTCTGGAAGAGGTGTGTCCCCTTTCCGCAAGGATGATTGTGAACCAGGTGAGTATGCAGATGCAGCCGGAACGTATCAAAGGATTGATCAATCAATTGAAGGAGAAGCTGTAGGAAGGGAGCCAGACTATGAGGACATTAAAATTATCGGAAAATACAAAAAAGGACTTGTTGAATGATCTTCTGAAAAGAAGCCCTAATAACTACGGTCAATATGAAACGGTTGTGGCGGATATTATTGCCCAGGTGAGAGAAAAAGGAGACGAGGCTGTTTTTGCTCTTACCAGTAAATTTGATCATTGTGAGATCACCCCTGATACCCTGAAAGTTACTAAAGAAGAGATAGAGGAAGCTTATGCGCAGGCAGGGAACGATTTCGTAGAAGTGATGCAAAAGTCAGCGGAAAATATACGTCTTTTTCATGAGAAGCAGCTGCGCAGCAGCTGGTTTGATCCCAGACCGGACGGTACGATTCTGGGTATGAAAATGCTTCCCATTGCCACGGCCGGAGTGTATGTGCCCGGCGGCAAAGCGGCTTATCCCTCCAGCGTGCTGATGAATGTAATTCCTGCCAAAGTGGCCGGTGTTGAACGTATTATCATGCTCACCCCTCCCGGCGCCGACGGGAAAGTGAATCCCGGAACGCTGGCGGCTGCGAATATTGCGGGAGTGGATGAAATCTATAAGGCGGGGGGCGCCCAGGCCATTGCAGCCATGGCCTTCGGCACGGAAAGTATCCCCAAGGTGGATAAAATCACAGGCCCCGGCAACATTTTTGTGGCCCTTGCCAAAAAGGCCTGCTTCGGTTATGTGAGTATTGATTCCATCGCAGGCCCCAGTGAAATTCTGGTCATTGCGGATGAAACGGCCAATCCCCGTTATGTGGCGGCGGATCTTCTTTCCCAGGCGGAGCATGACGAACTCGCCAGCGCGATCCTCATCACTACCAGTGAAAGCACGGCAGCGAAGGTATCAGAAGAAATAGACGGATTTCTGTCTTCCTTAAGCCGCAGTGATACCATCCGGAAATCGCTTGATAATTATGGATACATATTGATTGCAGACAGCCTTGACAGCGCCATAGATACGGCGAACGAAATCGCTTCCGAGCATCTGGAAATCCTTACGAAGGATCCTTATTCCGTTATGACAAAGATACGCAATGCGGGAGCTATTTTCCTGGGAGAATATTCCAGCGAACCTCTGGGCGATTATTTTGCAGGTCCCAATCATGTGCTTCCTACCAACGGCACCGCCAAATTTTTCTCGCCTCTGAATGTAGATGATTTTATGAAGAAAACAAGTATTATTTCCTATTCCCGGGAGGCTTTGGAAAAGGTTCATAAGGATATTGAACTGTTTGCCGAAAGGGAAGGCTTGACGGCTCATGCAAATTCGATTAAAGTAAGATTTGAATAGTGATTTTAAGGAGGGCAGGCCAATGGAACAGGAGATGGGCGGATGCCGCCAGGCATCCATAACCAGAACGACCAAAGAGACGGATATCACTGTTGCCTTGAATCTGGACGGTACCGGAAAAAGTGACATCCGCACGGGAATCGGATTTTTTGACCATATGCTGGAGGGCTTCGCACGGCATGGCCTGTTTGATCTGACCGTACAGGTTAAAGGCGATCTGCATGTGGACGGCCATCATACCGTGGAAGATACCGGAATTGTCCTGGGGCAGGCAATTGCACAGGCGATTGGTGATAAGAAAGGCATTCGGAGATATGGTTTTTTTATTCTTCCCATGGATGATGCCCTTGCTTTCAGCGCGGTTGATCTGTGCGGCAGGCCTTACTTTGAATTTGAATGTGATTTTCCCACCCCTATGATCGGTGAGCTTGACAGCCAGCTTATCCGGGAATTTTTCTATGCTGTTTCCTATAGCGCTGCCATGAACCTGCATTTGAAAATGATGTCAGGCCTGAACAGCCACCATATGGCGGAAGCTATGTTCAAGTCCTTTGCCAAGGCTCTGGATATGGCGGTCGGCAGGGATGAACGGATTGACGGGGTACTGAGCACAAAAGGAAGTCTTTGACCAAGGCAGTCAAAAGAAAACAGCATGACCGAAGCGGTCAATATAAATACCATAAAAGCGGACGAAAGAGCGGAAAACATATGAACTCGAAAAAATTTTTACCATGTATTTATCTATATCAGAAAAGGGCGGTAAACGGGCTGGAGGATAAACGTGAGGTCAGCATAGACCCGGTGGCCCTGGCGGTGAGCTACAGCGATAATAAGTGTGACGGTATTTTCGTATTTGATCTGTCCGAAACGGATAATGAGCATGAAGAAAATATCGATATCATAAAGGAAATCTGTGCTTCCGTGGCGGTTCCGGTTATCGGCGCCGGCCATATCCGCCGTATGGAGGATGTGAAAAAACTGCTTTATGCCGGCTGCAGACAGGCTGTACTGGATTATTCGCTGGAGGATAATGTGGAGATCACAAGAGAAGTTTCCATGAAATTCGGTGCGGATAAGCTCTTTGCCATGGTTGATAACAGCAAGGTGGTAAAAGAGCAATGCACGCTGATCAATCAATATATCAGCCGGCTTCTCATCAAAGAGCCCGCTGTTTTAAAAGAGGTGGCAGAGAACAGCCCGGTGCCTGTCATCACTACGCTGCCTGAGATTTCCCTGGAAAAGATCATAGAGATTCTGAAGCTGGACAATGTGGGAGGAATCGCCGGGAAGCTGGTAAACGACAATATTAAGGAGATTCAGGCTTTGAAGGATTTGTGCAAGGACAATGGTATTGAGGTGTCGGAAATTACGGCTGCCTATCAGTGGGAGGATTTCAAAAAGAATTCCGACGGCCTGCTGCCCGTTATCGTACAGGACTATAAGACAGATGCGGTCCTTATGCAGGCCTATATGAACGAAGAGGCCTATAAGGCTACCATACATACCGGAAAAATGACATATTACAGCAGAAGCCGCCAGGAGCTCTGGATTAAAGGAGAGACCAGCGGTCACTATCAGTACGTGAAATCCCTTTACGGAGACTGCGACATGGATACCATTCTGGCCCGGGTGGTACAGATTGGAGCTGCCTGCCATACCGGTTCCTACAGCTGTTTTTTCAATGAAATAGTTACCATGGATGATAAGACGGACAGCCAGCACAATCCCCTGAAGGTATTTGAGGATGTGTTCTCCGTAATAAAAGATCGTAAGGAAAATCCCAAGGAAGGCTCTTATACCAATTATCTGTTCGATAAGGGCGTGGACAAAATCCTGAAGAAGCTGGGAGAAGAAGCGACGGAAATCGTGATCGCCGCGAAAAATCCCAATCCCAATGAGATTAAATATGAAATCTGTGATTTCCTCTATCACATGATGGTTCTCATGGCAGAAAAGGGAGTCACCTGGGAGGAAATCACTACGGAGCTGGCAAACAGATAACAGACCTGACATAAATATATACAGGGGAAGAAGGATTGACATTTCATCACTTCCTCTGTATATTTATTTATGGAATTAGTTCTTTTTAGAACAATCCGGATTTGGAAAGGGGATTTTATTATGAAAGCTACACAGGAAAAAGAAGCGGATCTGGGAAACAGCAGTATCGGAAAGCTTCTTTTCAAGCTGGCTCTGCCTGCTATTCTGGCACAGATTATCAATGTCATGTACAACATGGTCGATCGAATGTATATCGGCCATATCGCCGATGTTGGGCCCAGCGCGCTCACCGGAGTGGGTGTGACCATGCCTCTGATTATGGCCATTTCCGCCTTCGCCGCATTGGTCAGCATGGGCGGGGCGCCCAGAGCGTCCATCATGATGGGAAAGGGAGATAAGGAAACAGCCGAAAAAATATTAGGCAACTGTACCACCATGCTCGTTCTGATGGCGGCTGTGCTCACCGCTGTGATCCTGCTGTTCGGAAAGCCCATCCTTCTCATGTTCGGAGCCAGTGATAATACGATTGGCTATGCATGGGATTATATGAGCATTTACGCCATGGGAACTATTTTTGTCCAGATTTCCCTGGGGCTCAACGCATTTATCAACGCACAGGGATATGCCAGAACCGGAATGCTTACTGTTGCAATCGGCGCCGTCTGCAACATTATTCTGGATCCCATCCTCATTTTTGGTTTGGATATGGGAGTGAAAGGAGCCGCCCTGGCTACGATTTTATCGCAGGCCGTATCTTTTGTATGGGTGCTGCGTTTCCTTACTTCTGGCAAAAGCTTCCTGCGTATACGTAAGGGATATCTGAAGCTGTCTGCAGACATTATCCTGCCGTGCATCGGGCTTGGCGTATCTCCTTTTATCATGCAGTTCACGGAAAGCATCATATCCGTATGCTTCAACACCTCACTGCTTAAATACGGCGGTGATATTGCCGTAGGCGCGATGACTATCATGACCAGTGTCATGCAGTTTTCCATGCTGCCTCTTCAGGGGCTGACCCAGGGGGCACAGCCGATTATCAGCTTTAATTACGGAGCGGGAAATATCGAACGGGTAAAAAAAGCCTTCCGGCTGCTGCTGGCATCTTCACTTGTATACAGTACCTTGCTGTGGGCGATAGCCATGTTCCTTCCGCATGTTTTCATCGCTATCTTCACCAGCAGCGTGGAGCTGTCCGCTTACGTTACCTGGTCCATCCGCATTTATATGGCGGCTTCTCTATTGTTCGGGATCCAGATCGCCTGTCAGCAGACCTTCATAGCCCTGGGAAATGCACTTACTTCCGTATTCCTGGCTTTGCTGAGAAAGGTGATTCTGCTGATACCGCTGATTTTCATCCTTCCAGCCCTGCTGCCTGATAAAGTTTTCGGAGTCTTTCTGGCGGAACCGGTAGCCGATACCATCGCTGTAACCGTGACAGGGATTCTGTTCCTGCGTGAATACAAGAGGCTGTCCCATAAAAAAGTTGGCATGGACTAACATTTTCGATCATATTTTTTACAAAGAAGGATTTTCGCAGCCGGCAAATGACCTTCCAGTCTGCAGGGTGCAGAGATTGGAAATGCCGGACGGCAGCGAAAGCCCTGTTGGAAAATCCGGAGGTCGGAAATGAATCAAGATTCAAATACCCAGCGGAGACTGGAGCTCATGCGCCTGATTCGTGAGGAAAATCATAATAACCAGCAGCGTATCCGCACAAGGGAAGAAATCCTTTATGGAAAAAGCGGCAGTTACAGCAGTTCGGATGAATATGGCTACCCGCTCAGCGCGGCAGAATATTCCCGTCCGGAAGAAGGAGTACATATGTCTTCCTTTGGCCTGCGGCTTGTTATTGCGGTCCTGCTATTCGGTATTTATTTCTTTTGCCGGGGGCAGGACCTCAGCATAGGCGGCATTACGGCAGCTCAGATAGAGACGGCGGTAAATGCGCAGGAAGAGACAAAGCTTGTTGATTTTATCAGTCAGTTTCCTGATATTCTGAAAAGCAAATAGTTATGTATAAAACCGTCAGGGTGAGCCTGGCGGTTTTTTTGAGGATGGCAAGAATATATCTGAAGATAACAGAAGGGAATATGTCCTGTTTCCAGTGCATATTATGGAATAATATGGGATATTCCTGTCCTCAGACAATACTTTGGCAGGAATATCAGTTTATGGCTAACTGGAGGTAATGCCTATTAATAAAATATTAGATGATAATTATATGGATTTACTGGTTGAAAATTCATTGGGTATTGCATTTGAGTCACCGGAAAATACAACATGGATAAATAACAGATTTTCTGTGGCTCATATCCCGGTTTCCCGATTTAATATGTGCCTATTGGGGGAATATCCTTATCATATATTTCCTACTCTTTACACATTGGATTCTCAAATCAGCCTAATAAGAAGCAGCGTAACAGAGGTGCGGAATAACCCTGTTTTCGACCTGAACGGGCAGGGAGTACTGATTGGCTTTTTGGATACAGGGATTGATTATTGCCATGAAGTATTTCAGAATCCGGATGGTTCCACAAGACTGTTTTCTATTTGGGATCAAACAGTTATGGATGGGGAAAAGCCGGAAGGATTTACATTTGGAGCAGAATACAATAAAACGATGATTGATCAAGCGCTGCAAAGCAGCAGTCCTTTATCTGTTGTTCCCAGTGAGGATGAAGTAGGGCATGGAACCATGATGGCAGGAATAGCCGCAGGAAGTATTAAGGAAGAGCACTATTTCAGCGGAGTTGCTCCGAGAGCAGAACTGATTATGGTGAAATTGGCACCAGCCAAAAAGTATAACAGGAAGATTTGGGGAATTACGGAAGACGTAGACTGTTATCAGGAAACCAATATATTATTAGGCATAGAATATATCTTGTCTGTGGCGGCCAGATTAAACCGGCCATTGGTACTTTGCATCGGAATGGGTTCCAGTCAGGGGGCTCATGAAGGGCACAGTATGTTTGCAACCTGGCTGAATTATTTGTGTACCATTCCACGTATCGGGATTTGTGTATCGGCGGGCAACGAGGGGAACAAAGGAAGACATTATAGCGGGACTTTTAATCCGGAACGGAATACAGATACCTTTGAACTGAGGGTAGGAGAAGCGGATAAAAACTTCTTCCTGGAGATATGGCAGAATTCTCCCTGCAGGGTGATGGTGGAATTTACCTCGCCGACAGGAGAAATCGTATATTCGATTTTCCCTCGGTTTGACGAATGTCGGGAGTATTCTTTTATATTCTGTCCCACCAGAATATTTATCAACAATATTATACTGGAAGAAGAAACAGGAGAGCAATTAATTCTGGTACGTTTTGAGGATGCCTTCAGTGGTATATGGACGATCCGTGTCACAGCAATTGACGACATTTTCTGTGAATTTAATGCATGGCTTCCCTCAGGGAATATCATTTCCGAAGAAACCTATTTCCTTCGGCCGAATCCCTATACAACGATTACTTCACCTGGAAATTCCCGTAACCCGTTAACTGTCGGTGCATACAACCAATTATCGGGCAGTATCCTGATCTCTTCAAGCAGGGGATATACGCCTAGCAATTTGGTAAAACCGGATATCGTTGCTCCGGGATATGCATTACCCTGCCCGGTCCGAAACCAGGCTTTTGGCGTGGCCTCTGGTACAGGAGCAGCTGCTGCACATACAGCAGGTATTATTGCCCTTCTGATGGAATGGGCAGTGGAAAAGAGAAACTATATGACAATTACCGGAAGAGATATTAACCGGCTGCTGATACGCGGTGCGATAAGAAATTCAGATTTGCTCTATCCTAATCCTATTTGGGGCTATGGGAAAATTAATATTATGGAGATGTTCAGCCGTTTAATATAAAAGGAGAATGGAGCTTAAATAAATAATTTGCTGAAATTATCAGTGAATTTCCAGAGTAAAGGACAGGGCCGCCATTATTGGATTTTCCGTCGACGGAATAGACATTTAGACAGTCCGCAAGTTCATCTCTGAGCCGTTTACCGGGCCACGTTCGATAAAGAGTCCGCCGGACGCGCAGCCAGCGGCTGCGGGGTTCTGTTCATGAAGGTTTGGGGGATCCTCCAATAAACAATCTGACGGTTCCGCGTTAAAGAGAACCGGGCGATAGACGGGAACAGATTAATACAGACATTACTTACCGCTACTTTTTTACCGGAATTTAGTATCGTCTGTCAGACGGCAGTCAGACACAAAGTTGTCACGCGTGACAACTTAAATCGAGCATTTTTAACGGTTTATGGTACGATAAATAAGGAGGTAAAAAGATATGAATCATATAATAAAGGTCACCCTGGCCGAGGACGGTGACGCCCTGCGGCGCTCCCTGGCCGACAGTCTGCGGGAGCAACCGGACATACAGGTACTGGACGAAGCGGCGGACGGTGAGGAACTGGTGGCTGTGCCGGGAGATGCCGCCGGACGTGGCGGTGGTGGATATCCGTATGCCGGGCATGGACGGCGTCGCAGCCTGCAAAATCCTCCGGTCGGAACTGCCGGAAGTCAGGCTGCTGATCCTCACCACCTTTGACGATGATGAATACCTGCGGGAGCTGTTCGGCCTGGGTGTGGACGGCTATCTGCTGAAAACCGGCAGCCCGCCCCGTCTGGCCGAAGCGGTACGCGGTGTTTACAACGGCCTCGGTGCGGTGGACGCGGGCGTCAGCCGCAAGCTGGGCAGCCTGCTGAACGCGCCGAAAAAGCCGGGGACAGGCCCCCTCACCGAGACGGAGCTGCGAGCAGCCCGCCTCATCGCGAAGGGAAAATACAACAAAGAGATTGCCGTGGAACTGGGGATTACCTACGGCCGGACACGGAACCTGGTTTCCGCTGTCTACCGCAAGCTGGGGGCTGTGGACCGGGCGGATCTAATCGCCAAGCTGGAAAAGGGGTGACTAAATGAGTAGGTGGATGGGCTTTCAATGGATACTGCTCCTTCTGGCGGCCCCTGCCGCCGGGTATTTTCTGCGCGCCCGGAAGCAGGGACGGATACAGACCGCCTATTGTATTATCCTCATCTTTGGTTATCTATGGGCGCTGGGCCAGCACCTTGAAAACTCTATCTATCTCTATTGGCCGGAGGAAAATACCTACCGGGCATCGCTGTACCTTTGTTACCTGGGCATGTGTGTTTTGGGGCCAGCCTGCGTGTATCTTAGCTGGTGCTACGGTGGGAAATACAGACCCTCCCGGGATAAGGGTAAGACGGCTTCCCTGTTTGGTATGGGCGCGTTCTTTTATCTTGTTATCCTCACCAACGACCTGCACCATTTATACTACACCCGGTTCAGCCTCGCCGGGCGGGACTACGGCCTGCTGTTCTACCCCTTCACCCTGTTTTCTTATGGGTGCTTTGTCTATGCCTACCTCACCATGCAGCGGGTAAAATGGGATGCCGAGGATCGCACCACCTGGCTGTTGCTGCTATGCTTCGGGCCGCCGGTGGCCGCCAACACCTGGGGAATGTTCGTGCGCAATCCCACGTTGGACTTCACCCCCGCCGCCTACTGCGTCATGGTCATCGGGGCCTACCTGATTGTGTGGTATCACCGCCCTCTCAGTCTGGCACCCATTGCGGCAAAGAATGTGCTTGATAACATGGCTCACCCGGTAGGGGTGGAGGATTCCACAGGCCGGACGCTCTATCACAACGGCGTGGCCGGGCAGCCGGAACGGGCTTACCGGACCATACGCTCTGGCCTGGAGGACGGGAACACGCTGGTCATGTGCACTGATGTTACCTGGTATCAGGAATTACAGATGGAGTTAGAGGCACAGAACGCCAGCTTAGAGGCCGCCCGTAAGGAGCTGGCTGAACAGACGGACGCGTTGGAGCGGCAGGCCCGGACCGCCGCGGAGCTTGCGGCCCAGCAGGAGCGCATGAAGATCATGTCGCTTCTGGATACGGAGGTACGCGGCATTCTGGAACAGTTGCGGGACAATACGGAAGAGGCTGTTTCCCTGCCGGAGCCGGAACGTCTGGAACGGGGGAGGACGCTGTCGTCGCAGGCGCTGGAAATTGTGCGGCGCATCGTCCGGGAAATAAGGGGAGGGATTGGGCATGGACTATGAACGGTATCTGCACCACATCGACCAGCCGGTAGTTATTCTGGATAAGCTGTATCAGGTACTGCTGATGAACACGGCCTTTGAAGCCCTGTTTCCCAGGGTGGAGCGTTCGGAGAACCTCCGTTCCTTCACTGGTGATTACCCGGCCCTGTCGTCCCTGCTTGCCGCTGGGGAGGGCCAAATACCTGTGGAGTACGGCGGCAGGTACTACAACGCCCACATCTCCTTTGCCCGGTATGGGAAAAAACAGCGGCCGCTGGCCCGGTGTATCCTCCTGACCGACGTGACGGATACGGTGGAACTTCTGGCCGAGACAAAGCGGCAGAGCGAACTGCTGCGGGAGGCCAATGCGCGGATTGCCTCGCAAAATGACGAGCTTAGGGAGAACCTCCGCATAGATCGGGAAGCCGCCGCACTGCGGGAGCAGGCCCTGCTGCTGCGGGATATCCACGACACGCTGGGCCATACTCTGACCATGATTGCCGCCCACCATAACCTGGCACTCAGCGCCCTGCCTGATGCGGAGGCGGCGCGGACGGAGCTGCGTGAGGCCCTGCGGTTTACCGGCATCAGCATCGCGTCGCTGGAATCCGCAGGGGACTACTCCAGCGGCAGCTTCGCGGCCTTTCTTTACCGCTTCCGTGATTCGATGGCGCGGGTGGGACTGGAGATTGTGCCGGAGATTTCCGGGGAGGAAACGGCAGAACACCAATACATGTACGCGGACCTGGTGCGCATCTGCCAGGAGGCCGCCACCAACGCCATCAAGCACGGCAGCGCCACCCGTCTGACCGTATCATACATGGTTGGCAGCGATAAGGTGAGACTGCTGATCCGTGACAACGGGCGGACAACAAAGCCTACGGGCAAGGGCTATGGGCTGAGAAGCATGGACGAGCGGGTCAACAACCTATTCGGGGATTTCACTTATGGTAAGATGGAGGACGGCGGATTCTTTGTCCAGGTGGACGCGCCGTTAATCCGGGAAGAAAAATAATGGATCTGTTCAAGCGGGCAAAGGGATTGGAAGGGGGTATACCCCCTTCCCGCAACTTTTACAGAGCTGCGGGAAACGCCCCTGTCTGTCCGCTAAAAAAATAATAGGAGGGAACCATATGAGGAACAGGAAACACACACGCGGCCTTTCCCTACTGCTGTGCGCCACCCTGCTAGCGGGACAGTTAGGGACGACGGTTTATGCGGAAGGGTCATCACCAGGAAACCGGGAGGTGGTATGTGAACACCACCCGGAACATACCGAAACGTGCGGGTACATGGAGGCCAAGCCGGGCCAGCCATGCCAGCACGAGCATACCGGGGACTGTTACACCGACGAGTTGATTTGTGGATTTGACGATGAGGACGCGCCCACCGCGACGGACAGCGATGCGACCACCGTACATGAACACACCCAGGAGTGCTATGCGCTGGACTGCCCCCATGAGCACGGGGAGCATGACGAGGATTGCGGGTACGTGGAGGCTGTGAAGGGCCAAACCTGCGGCTTTGTCTGTGACGAGTGCGGCAATAAGGAGCTGGAGGCGGACAACGGGAACAATCCGCCTGTGCCGGATCTGCCGGAGACGGACCTGGAACAGCCAGAGGAAGCAGCTGTATTTACCATCACAGACTTTGATGGACTGAACGAGGCGGTGCAATATCAGACCGTTTCTGCCGGTACAAAGTTGGACATGCTGATCCTGCCCGCAACGCTGGGCGCGTCCGGGTATACCGTGGGGGAGGATACCGAACCCGCCCCGATCATCATTGAGGGCGTGATGTGGAAGCCTGACACGGAGTATGACGATACCGCCGAACAGGGCGGCTATACCTTTACGCCTATCCTTCCAGCCGGTTATACCTGCGCGGGGGACGTAGCGCTGCCGGAAATCTATGTGCGGATTGGGGAGGCAAATGTCACTTTGGCAAATGACATTAAAGCCTACAATACCAACGACGTGGCAGCTTTTCAGGCTATCCTTGACGAGCATCCCTCTTTAGTGAGTGGCGATGTAAAAAAGAACGACCCGGCCAGCTGGGCGAGGCTGGTAATGTGGGACGAAAGCAACCCGAAAAGGATTAAATCACTGCACTTAGAAGTCCAGAGCCTTTCCGGGAGACTGGACGTGTCCGGCTTGACGAACCTGATCGCTCTGTACTGCTCCGATAACAATCTGGAAACGCTGGATGGATTGGGCAGCCTGACGAACCTGGACATTCTGTCCTGCTTCAGAAACAATCTGGAAACGCTGGACGGGCTGGGCAGCCTGACGAAACTGACCTATCTGTCCTGCTCCAGAAACAATCTGGAAACGCTGGACGGGCTGGGCAGCCTGACGGCCCTGACCCTGCTGGACTGCTCCGGGAACAATCTGGAAACGCTGGACGGGCTGGGCAGCCTGACAAAACTGATCGAACTGAACTGCTACGGGAACCAGCTGACGGCGCTGGACGTTTCCGGGCTATCCAGTCTGGACGATAGGTATTCCAGCTGCAAAAATAACCCCTTCGCCTCATTCAAGACAAAGGACGGCAACACCCTGACCGTCAACCAGACGACGGGAGGCACGGTATGGACAACTGCATTTGATTTCAGCAGCAACGAGATAAAATTGGAGGCAAAGCCCGACACAGGCTATTCCTTTAAAGAATGGAAAACTCTGCCCACCGACGCCACGCCAAACGGAAACACGGCCAGCTTCACGTTGGACAAGGGCGTATCCGTGGAGGCTGCTTTTATCAAGGTCGCCGCGCTTTCCGACCTGTCCTTGTCAACAGGTACGCTGACGCCCGATTTTGCCCCGGTAATAACAGACTATACCGCGTCGGTGGGCTATGACACTTCCAGCGTCACCATCAGCGCCACGCCTGCCTATTCCGGCGAAATGTCCGGCGACACCGGCACTAAAGATCTGGTTGTGGGGCCTAACACTTTCAAGATTACCGTTACCTCCGAGGACAAAAATGCCGCCAAAGAATACACTGTCATCATCACGCGGGCGGAAGCTGTTCCCGTAACGGGCGTAACGCTGGACAAAACGGACTATACCCTCTACACCAACAAAGACCCGCAAACATTCAAGCTGCAACCCACGGTGAAGCCGGACAATGCCACCGACAAGACGGTAAGGTGGAAATCCAGCAACACCGCCGTTGCCACGGTGGACGGGGACGGCAACGTGACCGCCGTTTCCACCGGCACGGCCACCATCACCGTCACCACCAAGAACGGCAGCAAGGAAGAAAACTGAGTAGTGAACGTTGAAAACTATTCCAGCGGCGGCGGGGGCGGCGATAACGACAATAGCAGCCGTTCCTATGTGACGATCACGACCCCGAAACCGCCCCAGCCGGACAGCCCCGTGCTGGCCGTGGTGGAAACGCCCGTCACCGTGGGGAACAGCACGGCCACCGGGACGGCAAACGACGGGGACACGTCCGAGGCGATCACCAAGGCCCTGAACGCCGCCAAGCAAAAGGGCCGGGAGAAATACGGTATCGCGGTACAGTACGACGCGACCACGGCGGCGACCTACGACGGCTTTTCCCTCACGCTCAAGCGGGCCACCCTCAACCGCCTCCTTGACCCCAACAACGGCGTGAAGTACCTGACCCTGCACACGTCCATTGTAGATATGACCTTCGAACTGGCCGAACTGTCCGAGATCGTCCGACAGTCCAGCGGGGACGTGACTTTCACGGCGGCCAAAGTGACCGGCCTGACCGGGGACGCCCTTTCCGCTATCGGCACCCGCCCGGCCTACGATCTGAATATCAGCTACCAGAAGGACGGCAAGCCGGTCTACCTGTCCAGCGTGGGCAGCGTGTCCGTGGGCCTCGCCTACACCCCCGCTGCCACCGAGCAAGCCGGGGGCCTCTACCTCGTCTACGCGGACGGCAAAGGCGGCGTGGAGTGGCTCTATCGTTCCAGCTATGACGCGGGCAGCGGCAGCGTGATCGGCTCTGTCGATCATTTTTCCGTCTATGGTGTCGGGTACAAGCCCGCCCCGATTTTCACGGACACGGCGGCTCACTGGGCGAAAAGCGATATTGATTTTGTCGCCAGCCGGGGCCTTCTGACCGGCACCAGTGACACCACCTTTAGCCCCAACAGCACCATCACACGGGGCGCGCTCGTCACGGCTTTAGGACGGTTGGCCGGTATCGACCCGGCGGCCTATGCTTCTTCCAGCCGGTTTTCCGACGTTCCCGCCATGGCCTATTATGCCCCCTTCGTGGAGTGGGCCGCCTCCAAAGAAATTGTGAACGGCACCGGGGCGGCTTCCTTTGAACCTGACCGGCCCGTGACTCGCGAGGAAATGGCGGTCATCATGCAGCGGTACGCTGGGAAACTGGGATACACTCTGCCCAAAGAGCGGGAAGCGGAGATCTTCGCGGACAACGCCACGATTACCAGCGACATGAAAGACGCGGTACAGGCGATGCAGCAGGCAGGCGTGATGAACGGCAAAGGCGGCAGGTTGTTCGCCCCGAAGGACACTGCCACCCGCGCCGAGGCCGCCGCCGTCCTGCGGCGCTTTGTGGAGATCGTTATTGACCGCGATACCGCCGGTGGCTGGGCGCAAAACGACACAGGGAGCTGGCTGTACTACGAGAACCACAAGCCCGTTACCGGCTGGAAGCAGGTTGAAGGCACATGGTACTACTTCGACGCTGTGGGCCTCATGCAATTAGGAGGCTGGAAACAAATCGGCGGCAAATGGTATTACTTCTATGCGGACGGCTCCATGGCGGCCAATACCGAGATTGATGGCTACCAGATCGGCCCGGACGGAGCCAGGAACTCCTAATCACACTGTAACATAAAGCTGGGAAGCCGTCGTTTTACCGTCAGGTAACGGCGGCTTTCCGGCCTCTGCCAAGGAAAGGAGGGCATCACGTCATGGAGAAATGGATACTGGCTGTGGGCTGTGAACCGGAAAAATTCAATGAGACACAAAGGGAATGTCTGAACTATGGTGTTTTATCCGCATGACGGCTTCTCCTTCCGAAGCAATAGGAGAACTGGCAAAATGGAATGAGTATCTGCTGGTGGCTGTTTTTTCAGATACTCCGGATTTCCTTGCCTCCTTGAAAATTCTTCGGAGCCTTACCAAAGCGCCAATCCTGGTAATGAGACACCAATATGATGGTACGGAAAAAATAGCCGCTATCGAGGCGGGCGCGGACGAATATATCCAATGGCCCGATACCGTACCGGAAGGAGTGGCGAGCAGCCGGGCGCTGATCCGGCGCTATACGCTGTTAAAGCAGTTAGAAAACCGTCCGCTTAATATCCTGTCACGGGGCGGTATCTTCATCAGCGTGGATTACCATAAAGTTTTCATCAATACCCAGAAAGTGGACTTTCCACGGCGGAAGTTTGACCTGTTCTTTCTGTTGGCATCCAATCCAGGCCGGGTGTATACCCAGGAACAGCTTTATGAACTGATTTGGAACGTCGATTATGTCCCCACCGAGAACAGCCTGCATTCCTGCCTGCGCAGGATCAGACGGAAGCTGGAGGCCATACACGCCCCCTGTACCATACAGAATGTGCGCGGTGTCGGCTACTGTTTCCTGCAAGATGATACATAAACCAGCAATAAGCGGCTTAATCTTTGTGATTGAGCCGCTTTTGCGTCGCAACTTGCGTTATTTGCTTATCTGGTGACGGGTTGTAGTCAGGTTGTTGACAGTTTCTCCCTTTATACTCCCCTCATAGATGGGGAAATGTAGTAAAGCCACGGATGAACACTATGTCCCCAGTATAGGGGGACGACATTGCAGCGGACAGCCACAGCAGGAACAAATCCAAAACAGAATAGAAAAGGCCGGTTAAGCGTCACAGTCCTCATGGGGATTGTGGCGTTTTTTCATTCGACAAAAAGCAATCCCTATCGTTCCATATCCCCAGCAAGATGCAAATTTCTTCCAGCCGCGCCCACATTTAGAGGGCCGCGGCTTTTTCTTTGTCATTTTCTGGCGGCCTGCGTCAGTTTCCCCCGCTGCCGTTCCCCGCCCTTCGATTCGATTTCGCAAACCACCTAAAATAATCGAAGCGGAGGAAAGGAAAATGTTCGATAGAAAAAGTGATTATGCGCAGAACAAGCGCGAGAAAGATGCCATCGTCTACATAGGAGTGACAGGGCCGGTCCTGCTGACCCGCGCCGCGTTTACCAGTGAGGACGAGTTTATGAAATGGAAGCTCTGATCGGACAGTGACTATCACGCCACCGAAAGGACCGGACGCAGCTACTATGACAACAACCTCCCCCTGGTGGACGGGTTCCTTGACTTCATCGCGGCTGTGCCGTCTGTGGAGGACGAGCTGTTTTACAAACTGGCCGAATCCGAAGCGGAGGTGGAACGCGCCCGGACCTGTGCCGTCCTGATGGTACAGATCCGGGGCTGTCTGACCCATAAGCAGTTCCGCCGCCTGTGGCTGCTCTGCGTGGAGGGAATGAGCGTGGAGGCCATCGCCGTGGCCGAGGGTGTATCCCATCAGAATGTATCAAAGTCCATTCTCAAGGCCAGAAAAAACTTCAAAAAAAAAATCGGCATATAAGGTAAAACAGGGTGCGAAACCGCCTGCAAAAATGTGATAGGTGAAGGACATGCTTTCCCAGTTCTTCCCTGAACCATGACAACTGAATAGACGGTATTGCAGGTACAAAACCCGCGTGATAGCGGCATAAGGCGCGACGCCATGACGACAGCTTCAAGGAGGTGAAGGAGGGGCTGTAAAAGCGGTCAACGCAAGCCTTAGACCCGGTGATGGCACACCGGGCGCGAGGACAGCGCGGGGGATAATGATACTTTCTCACGACCTCCCACAGACTTGAGGGGGAATCCTGCGGCGCACGTTGCGAACGACGCCGTGGAGTTATGACAGTCCCGCCAGGGACGGCCTGCAATATCCCCAGCGCCAGAATTGGCGCATCGCCAGGGCTGCGTGGCAAATACGGCGGGATAAATTTTGAATATGGAATGGCAACAGCCGCACCGATCTGCGCCGTTATGTTATGACGGCCCTGACCCTATCGGTGCGGCTGTTTCCTTTTTCAGAAGGAGGCTGCATTATGAATTATACTGATGTGCCTATCTGGGAAAAATATACGCTGACCATCGAGGAAGCATCAAAATATTTCCGTATAGGTGAAAATAAATTACGCAGACTTGCTGAAGAAAATCCAAGTGCTGGCTGGATCATCATGAATGGAAACCGCATTCAGATTAAGCGGAAGCACTTTAAAAAAATAATAGATACCCTGGAAGTGATATAAATGCAGACGGGCTTTGAATAGGCTATAATCTTTTCAAGGCATATCAAGGCTCTATCCGTCATGAAAGGAGCATGACGAATGTCAGAAGTAAGACGAGACAGCAAAAACCGTAAATTGCAGACTGGAGAGAGCCAGCGACCAGATGGAAGATACCAATACAAATATACCGATGCCTTTGGAGAACCCAAGTTCGCTTATTCGTGGAAGTTGGTCCCTACGGATAGAATCCCCGCCGGGAAACGCCCTGATATCTCACTTCGGGAAAAAATAAAGCAGATACAGAAGGACCTTGATGATGGGATAGACACCATCGGCAAGAAAATGACAGTCTGCCAGCTTTACGCCAAGTACATCAGGCAGCGCGGCAATGTGAAGCGGGGAACAAAAAAAGGCCGCAAACAGTTAATGAACCTTCTTTCAGAGGATAAGCTGGGAGCAGCGGCCATTGAGAACATAAAACTGTCCGACGCCAAGGAATGGGCGCTGCGAATGCAGGAAAAAGGGATTGCGTATACCTCTATATGCAATTACAAGCGTTCCCTGAAAGCCGCGTTTTACATGGCTGTCCAGGACGACTGTATCCGCAAGAATCCTTTTGGCTTCCAGATAAGTGAGGTATTGAATGACGATACCGTACCAAAGGAGCCATTATCCCCGGAACAGGAGAAGGAACTCCTGAACTTCATGCAGGAAGATACCGTCTATCAGAAGTATTATGACGAGGTGGTTATCCTGCTGGAAACCGGGCTTCGCATCTCCGAGCTTAGTGGGCTGACCGACACTGATTTAGATTTTGGAGACATACCTTCTGCACACGGAAGGCTGATAAAGGCATGAACCCAAAAGCCCTACAATACATCATGGGCCATGCCAACATCGCCATGACGCAACTAACGCCCACGCCAATTTCTACTCTGCCAAGGCAGAAATGGACCGGTTGGACGGTGGACTGGACACGGCGGCTTAACAGGAGTAAAGCGGTATTTACTACTCGTCTTACTACTTTTCAAAGCAAAGACGTGGGCGGTTATGAGGGGATACGTGAGGTTCTTCCGTGATAGAGAAAGCCGGGAAAGCCCGAAGTTACAGGCTATACCGGCATATGAGAACTTATAAAGAGATAATTAAAATACTATTAAGTTATTCACGTAAAAACACAAAAATCATTTAGAAAAAAGTAGGAAAGTTGCCAACGTTTGCTTGACACAAACTCCTATAATAGATATATGGATTTATGGAATAATAGATGATATAATAAATAGGCAACTCTTTCCAGGTGGATTGTGGAATGTTTTCCGGCAATACAATTTTACCATAGACCGTTGAAGAGTTGTTTTATTTATGCAAACAGAAAGCATCTCAGTCATGCATTTTTTGTGTTTTGTAAATGTTTGTATTACATAAAGGAGAAGAGTGATAATGGATAATTTATCTTTGCAGCACATCTGTTACCTGGTTCTGTTATTTTTTGTATTTTCAGTATTAGGCTGGTGTATGGAAGTACTGCTTAAGTACATACAATACCATCGTTTTATAAATCGCGGCTTTTTGATAGGTCCCTATTGTCCGATTTACGGTTCTGGTATTGTATTTATTACAGTAATGGTAAGTATATTATCTGGTATGGAATCATCTGTTGGAACAACATTCAGCATTTCCTTTATAGGCTGCGGGATTCTGGAATATGCTGTCAGTTATTATTTGGAAAAAAGGTTTCATGCCAGATGGTGGGATTATAGTACAAAACCAATGAATCTTCATGGACGTATTTGGATTGGAAATTTGATTCTGTTTGGAATTGGCGGCACATTGGTGATTGAGGTAATCAATCCCATTATGTATTCATTGTTTGCTCTGATTCCGGAGAGAAGTCTCTATGCGCTTACCAGCATAATTATTCTCACTATGTCTGCAGATTATTTGACATCTCATTTTGTCATGAAGTTTGTTAAGAGCAGCGTAGAAAGTAGTGAAGCTGATAATACGGAGAGTATAAGTAAAGAGATAAAGCTTCTTATGCATAATAAATCAATTCTTTACAGAAGAATTGCAGATGCATATCCGGATGTCATTTATCGAACTGACCGCATCAATAAGAGAATGCGGGAAATTAAAGCTGAAATAGAACGTATACAGCAAGAAACTGCTGATAACTTGGATCGTATAAAGCAAGATGCAACTTATAATTTTGAGTTGATGAAAGTAACACCTTCTCAAATACAAGAGGAAATTATAGATAAACAGGATCAGCTCATTTTACACCTAAAAGAGGATAATGCAGATGAAAAGGCGATAGAGGAATTGCAGATAGAAATTCAGGAGAAGAAACAGTATCTGGAAGAACGGAAAAAATTATATCGTATTAGATAATGAAACAGAAAATGGATCCTGACAAACGCGCCCTGTACCAGAACAAGGATTTTCGTCAGGCTCTTTTCTGAGAACTGATAAACAAAAAAACAAATATACAATAATGAAAATACTCACTACATATGATATAATAACTTTAAAAAGCGTTAATCCATAGTGCAGCATAACCTTTTTGGCAGGGAAAAATATTTTAGCCTTCAAAAAAAGGTACTGAAAAATGCTTTCTTTACTGTAAAACATGCAGTTTTAGCGGTATGGTTATATAGGTTGAAGAGCATTATGATTAGTATGGAAAGAGAGGCTGTTTCATATGAATGAGTTAAAGAAATTAAATGAAGGCGGAACACCATCGGAAAGACCATTTCTGCTAATTTATACGAATAATGACAATGTTGTAAATTATGAATGGCTGAAGACAAAAGAAGAATTAGTAAGGGTTATGGAAGAAGTCAAAGGATATGGGTGCCAAGTTCTTGACTCAACGTTAATAGCAAGCTGTCGGGTTGAGTTCCCATAATAATTCCATTACGAAGATGAATATACATTTTTTAAGCACGCGGAAAGCTATGGTAAAATAGCAAAAGAACAAAGACTGAACAACACATAGGGATTTAAAAGGGAGGTCTGTCTGCATGAATAACTGTATGATATGTGAAAGGATTGAATGGATTAAGGCCGGAAAGAATCCATATTTTGTAAGAGAACTGAACACAGGCTATGTGGTTATCGGTGACCATCAGCGGATTAAAGGATATACACTCTTTCTGTGCAAAGAACACGCAACAGAGCTGCACTTCCTGGAACCCGGTTTCCGCATGGAATTCCTGCGGGAAATGTCCCTGGTGGCCGAAGCCGTTTACAATGCATTTCTGCCGGATAAATTGAATTACGAGCTTCTTGGGGCAGGCACCGGCCGTCACATGCATTGGCACATTTTTCCCCGAAGAACCGGAGACACCCCTGCAGGAGGCCCTGTCTGGAGCCTGGGAGCCGAACTGTTTGAAGAAAAATATCTTCCCGGAAAAGAAGAACTGGAAGACTTGAAAACACAGCTTAACAGGGAACTGGACAAGCTATTAATGCAATAAAAATTGAGTTGTTCTATGAAGTGTTCTATGGAAATACCTTGTCAGTATTTTTCATAGAACATTTTGTTTTTATGCTTCCAAAAAATAATTCATGGCAATTGCATAAGTACAGAGAACCATGAAATAGTTACCATTATTTTATATTAAACTTTTATTGACACGAACACCGTATCATGCTTTATACTTAAATGAGACGCTGCAAAAGTTAGAAGACAAAGACGTGCGGATAATTTATCTTCCGCCAATGACCGTAGCAGCGGCTCACTTTTCGGGGAATGTTGAATATGGAGTGGGGCCGGAAGCGACCGGCATGATTGAGAAATTTGTGTATGAAACGGAACTGCTGAAAATAAAACCCGATGCAAGAGGGATGGGATTTGATTGTTCCAGAGCAGATTTAAGAGTGGAAGTAGGGCTAACTCCTCCAACTGCCCATTAAGGAAATGACAAAATAAAGGATAAGGGAATGAATATGAGCCATGGCGAGACAGTAATTCAAAAACCAATCAATGAGTATGCGGTTTATCTAAAAAGCCTGTTACCGGCGAACATACCTGACACATATGCGCTGAAACCAATGTTTAAAAACATATCAAGTGAAGAAAATATCCGAAACGGCGTTATTGCCTTCAGAGATTTTATGTATTTATTTTGTGATTGTTTAATTTCGGACGGACATTTATACGCTAAACCGCAGAAAACAAAGAACCAATTAGACTATCCGTTTCTGAAGAATATGAATCACCTCTTGATTGACATAGGTTATAATGGCAGTCTGAATGAAAGCGGCGAGTCTTTATTAATCTCTGAAATCCCGTCATTTACAGACATAAAGCCCAAAATCCCTGCATCTAAACAGATGGAGTATCTGCGATTTTTAGCTCTTTGCGGTTTTGTTTTTACAGGCATTGATTTAGATGCCAAGACATTTCATATGCCAGATGGCTTTTTAGAAATATCTTATCCTAATGCACCAGTCATGCTGGCGGGGTTAAAGGCCCTGTCAATGGCTGCAGTGGAATTGTGGGTGAGGTTTTATAATAACGCCAATGATCTTTTCCGGTGTGATTACAGGGTAATGAAGGCGGAGGATACGGATTTGCTGGATGTTTTGAAGGATATGGTATATCTATTGCCTGAAAACATCCAAAGGTTTGCCTTAGAATTACATAAGCGCTATATAGACAAGGAAATGACCTGTGCAGTCATAAACGACACGGCAACTCATTTTGCGTATGCTTATACAAAAAACAGCAGGCGGCCCTTATCACCGCGGGATATCTATTCCCGCAGAATATGGGAATTTGAAGTATCAATGAAATACGGTTATTGTATCGTTGTAAGATCCAAAAATACGGATAAGTATGCAGAACTTATCAAAACATTTCCCCTGTTTTTACGTGAAAAGATTACAGCGGGCTATGGCTGTGACAGAAAGCTGCGTAATGAACCCTGTCAAGGCGGCTGCCAGGGGATCCGCATACCTTTGAACGCTTCTACCGTTGCCATGAAACGGGATATTGAATTATGGCTTGATCATGAGGTACCATCTTCGTAAATGACATAACAATAAAATCAGGAAGTGATTAAGGAGCTGCAAAAGTATGATTAAAATATTGATTGTTGAGGACGATATGGTACTCAATCAAACGCTTGCATTCAACTTGAAGATGGCTGGTTACCAGGTTATTTCCGCCTATACGATGGAACAGGCGCGTGGAGAACTGACTGGCAGCAGGTTTGACCTGGCCGTTCTGGATGTCAACCTGCCGGACGGCAGCGGCCTTGACCTGTGCAGGCAAATAAAGGTATCCACTGCCGGTACGCCGGTGGTGTTCCTAACGGCAAATAACTTGGAAAGTGATATGATCCGCGGTTATGAGGTGGGAGCCGATGATTACATCACAAAACCTTTTCCTGTCAGTGTTTTTCAGAAAAAAGTTGCAGCTTTGCTGAATATGATTTCAAAAAAGGATAAGCAGAATATTTTTAATAACGGCCGCCTGCAAATCGATTATGATAAACTGACAGCCAACATTTCTGGAGAGCCTCTTGCCTTCACTCCCATGGAGTTCCGCATGCTGAAGGTATTTACCGATAATCCAAAGATTTTGCTTACCCGACAGGTCCTTTTGGAAAAGCTGTGGGATGCGGATGAAAAATTTGTGGATGAACATACCCTGACTGCCACTGTTAGCCGGATACGGGGAAAATTGGAGGAACATGGCTATGTATACATTAAAACTGTTTACGGTATGGGCTATATGTGGGTAGGTGAAAAGGATGAAGGCTGAATCTCTTTCGATTAAAGGAATTGTTTCCGTGCTGGGCACACTGGCCGTTTGTGTATCGGCCGGTTTTCTTATATTTGTCTATGTGGCAACCGGCCGGGTCGATCTGGCACTGGCAGCATTGCTGTATATGTCGGCCCTCTACATTTTCATGGGACTTGCCATGTTTCTAATCAGGAAGAAAGTCGTCCTGTTTTCTAAAAAGCTGTGTTACACCATAGATAGGATGATGGACGGAGAAAAAGAACCCCCGCGCAGTTTTGAAAAGGAAACTCTTCTTTCACGGGTGGAACACAAATTGGGACGGCTGTTTGCCATGATGCAGGAGCGTGAGAAAAGCTTGGATGATGAAAAGCAATCTCTGCAAGAAGTCGTTTCAGATATTTCCCATCAGGTGAAAACCCCTATGGCTAATTTGAAAATGCTCAGCAGCACCTTGCTGGAAACAGAGTTGTCCGGGGAGCAGCGGACTGCGTTTCTCACCACGATGGATGGTCAGATCGACAAACTGGATTTCCTGCTTTCCTCCATGATTAAAATGTCCCGGCTTGAAATTGGAGCATTGACCTTCACCAAAGCCCTGACACCCCTATATGAAACCATTGCCGAAGCCATGGGTGCGGTATTTCTGTTGGCGGATAAAAAGCAAATGCGTATTAAGGTTGAATGTGACGAAGGTCTTTATCTTCCCCATGATAAAAAGTGGACGGCGGAGGCGCTGTTCAATATCCTGGATAACGCAGTGAAGTACACCCCTGCAGGCGGTCAGGTTTCCGTACAGGTCACAAAAATGGAAATGCATATAAAGATAAAAATTACGGATACAGGCCGGGGCATCGCGGAGCAATACCACTCGCAAATATTTAAGAGGTTCTTTCGGGAGAGGGAGGTATACAGCATCGAAGGCATCGGTATTGGTCTTTCTCTTGCCAGGAAGATCATTATGCTGCAGGGCGGTTATATTATGGTGGAATCCTCTTCCGGAGCGGGAACCACGTTTTCTGTGTATCTGCCAAACACATAAATAAGGGTATGAAGCAGGGGAGCTGATTGTCAAAGCGGAAGGATTTCGTTTCCTTCTGCTTTTTAAATGTCACAGGTCTGTGACATTTGAAGCGAGAATTCGGATGTATTCACTCTTCCGCGCGGAGGATTCTATGAGATTTGTGCTGTATGCTGTACCTGTAAAAAGAATATGCTGATGCAGAGAAAGAGGGATATGATATGAGTATTTTACAGACAAAGGCGATTAAAAAATATTATGGTACAGGGCAGACTGTGACAAAAGCATTGGACGGTGTGGATTTTTCGGTAGAGAGCGGAGAATTCGTCGCCATCGTAGGAACCTCCGGCAGTGGAAAATCTACGTTGCTGAACATGATGGGAGGGCTGGATGTTCCCACGTCGGGCAGTGTCGTGGTAGATGGGCAGGAGCTTGCCAAGATGGATGACGATGAACTTACTATCTTTCGCCGTCGGAAAATCGGTTTTATTTTCCAGAATTACAATCTGGTTCCCATTCTGAATGTATACGAAAACATCGTACTGCCGGTGGAGTTGGACGGCAACACGGCAGACACTGAGTTTATAGCTGAGATCATGGAGCTGCTTGCATTGACTTCCAAAGCCAGAAGTATGCCTGCCAGACTCTCCGGCGGGCAGCAGCAGCGCGTGGCCATAGCGCGGGCACTGGTGTCGAAACCCGCCATCCTGCTGGCCGACGAGCCCACTGGCAACCTGGACAGCCAGACCAGTGCGGATGTAATGGGACTGCTGAAAATGACCTGCCAAAAATTCCGCCAAACTTTGGTGATGATTACCCACAACCCCGAAATCGCCCAGCTTGCTGATCGCATTGTACGCATCGAAGATGGCCGGATTAAGGGGGAATGAGTATGTTTCGCAACGATAACAAGCAAACACCTAAAAAGCTGGCCCATGCCAGTCTTCGTCACTCGCTGCAGCGAAATGCGTTCATCATGGTTTCCATCATCCTCGCAGCCAGCGTGATCATGGCGGTTTCCCTGTTCTTTTCAGGTCTGAACCGTGCCGATATAAATGACTCCCATGGTCGCTATCAGGCGACGATTCCTGAAAAGACGCTGGCAGAAGCGGATGTATTGAGACGGAATAATCCGGAGCTGGAGTTAGGTTTAACCAGTTTATTGGATTACCAACAGGTGGAGGACTATCGAATTTCTTACAGCTATATGGATGAGGCCATGTTTAGAATGGGCAAGTTTCCTGCGCTGCAAGGGCGGCTGCCCCAGGAAGCAGATGAGGTTGCGGTGGAAGCGGATTATCTCTCCCACATCAGTTCCGGGGCCGGGGTAGGTGACAGTATACCGCTCACAATAAACAGCGTGCGGGGAAGCTATACCATCAGCGGTATTTTACCTCGGGAAAATGGAACGCGAAGCTATACGGTCATTGTCTCACAAGCCTTGCTTAGTGAGCAGATGGGAACTCCGCTGTATTCCCTGTATGTCCGGGTAAAGGATTCCGACGGCTGGGACACGAACGATATCACGCAAAAGATAACTGAAACCGTGTTAAACAGCGGTATAGCGGAAGACGAGCTGATATTCTCTTCTTTTTATTTTAGCATGCATGACAGTTTTTCACCTGCGGAAACCATGGTGACTATCGTTGTTGCCATCATCATTGCCCTGGCTTGTGCAGTTGTAATCTACAGCCTGTTTTATGTCTCCGTGGTAGGCAAAACACAGGAATATGGACTGCTGCGCATCATCGGCACCACCAAGAAGCAGGTGGAGAGAATCGTATATCGGGAGGCGCTTATCCTCTGTATACTCTCACTGCCGGTTGGCGCTGTGCTGGGTGGTCTGGTGGGGTACCTGCTGATCCCGGACGGATGGCATTGGCCCACAGCGATTGTTACCGCCGTGTTTGCCTGCGTTATTCTGCTGCTGGTTGTTCTTGCCGCAGCCCGAAAGCCGGTCAGGCTGGCAGCCAAGGTAACGCCGGTAGAGGCCATGCGCCACACTTCCTATGCGGATGACAGAAAAGACAAGGACACCAAAAAGCTGTACCGCCGCCTGAGCCCGCGTACCCTCGCTGGCATCAACATGGGACGCAACAAAAAGAAAACTGTACTTACGATCCTGTCACTGGGTATTTGCGGCATCCTGCTGATGATCGGCGCCACCTTCCTGAGTTCCATCGATTATGAGGATATGGCCCGTTTGTCATTCCCCCGGGGAGAACTGATCATTGAACTTGGCGTAAATGGACCGGGCGCATATACAGCGAATGACTTTGCAAGGGAACAAGAAAGCAACCCCTTCACGGATGTCCTGATGCAATCCATTGCAGAAGTGGACGGCGTGGAGGAGGTGTTTGCCTACCGCGGCGCGTTTAACAATGCCGTGTTGCCATCCGGCATGGAGGAACCGTTTATGTTTCACGCCTGCTCGCGGGAGGACGAGGAAGCCTTAAGCGGAGACCTGCTTTCCGGCACGCTTTCCTATGACGCGCTCATGAACGGCAAGGGCGTGGTGGTCGCGGATGCGGATACTTGGCAGCTGTTTAGCTGGGTGCCCGCGCTTGGAGACATTATAACTGTAAAAACGCCGTCTGGAGAAACGGTAGAACTCACGGTTATGGGCATCCGTAAAGACACCGACATTGGCAGCGGCTACAGCCAGTTTTTTATACCTGACGGGCTGCTTGCCCGGTTGCTGCCGGGGATTGAAAACCCCGCATACCAAGTCACTGTTAAAACAGAACAAGGGAAAACCGATCAGGTGGAAGCGGCTGTGCGGGAATTGATTTCGTCTAATCCCAATACGTATATAAGGACAATGAAAGACTGGGCGGCGGCTATTGAAGGTTCTCTTGACAAAATGAAAACACCTGTTTTCCTGCTCGTCTTCTTCATAGGCATATTTGGCTTAATTAATCTGATCAACACGCTGATGACCAACGTCGTGGTGCGCAAGAAGGAACTGAGTGTATTGCAAACACTGGGGCTGACCGGCAGACAGCTTCGTTGGATGCTTTTAGAAGAAGGGCTATACTATGTACTTGGAACCATAATACTTACACTAAGTGCAGGCACTCTCTGCGGTTATCTTCTTTGCCAGTCATTTGATACAATAGGGACAATGGGAAAGCTGATTTATCATTTTCCTGGCATCCAGGTAGCGGTTTATCTGGCAGCGGTTGTACTGGTTCAGGTTTTGTTCTCATTTGTATCGATGAACACGCTGAGAAAGGAGTCGCTGGTGGAGCGAATCCGGGAAGGATAATCGTTTCTTGGTATATATTTTCACAGCCTTTTCCGGATTATGTTCTGCCGAATAGTGTTGCTTAATACCGTGAAATAAATTATAATTATGCATTGTGGTACATTATTGTGTACCATGTTATGAAATTGAGATTAAAATTTTAAAAAAAGGAACTGATTTTCTTACAAAAAGGGGTGAAAAAATGAAGCAAATCAGAGCAGCTGCGGACGCAAATCCAGGCTCCTTTCGATTCATATTGGCCTTTACTATAAATAATAATATGCTGAATTCAGCACAATAAATAAGGAAAAACCATGAGAAAACTAGCATTAAATGATGAAATATTATTAAGTATTCAACAGCCGGCCCGCTATATCGGCGGAGAGGTAAACGCAGTAATGAAGGCACCGGAAGAGGTAGACATCCGTTTTGCGATGTGCTTTCCGGACGTATACGAAATCGGGATGTCCCATCTCGGCATTCAAATCCTATATGATATGTTTAACTGCTGGGAAGATACCTGGTGTGAACGTGTTTATTCCCCATGGGTAGATTTGGATAAGATCATGAGAGAGAAGGGCATCCCTCTTTTTGCCCTGGAATCCCAGGATCCGATAAAGGATTTTGATTTCCTCGGCATCACCATTCAGTATGAAATGTGTTATACAAACATTCTCCAAATCCTGGATTTGTCAGGCATTCCTTTGCTGGCACAGGACAGGGATGAATCTCATCCCATTGTAATCGGCGGAGGCCCCTGTACTTATAATCCGGAGCCAATTGCCGAATTCTTTGATATTTTCTATATCGGTGAGGGGGAAACCGTTTACCGGAATCTTCTGGACATGTATAAAGAATACAAAAAAAACGGGGTCAGCCGCCGGGAATTCCTGATACAGGCCGCCGGCCTGCCGGGAATGTATGTGCCTTCCCTTTACGAAGTTTCTTATAAAGAGGACGGCACCATTGCATCCTTTGAACCAACGGTGGAAGGAGTACCCCGAACTATTCTGAAGCAGATCCAGATGGATCTGACGGAAACCTATTATCCGAGAAAGCCTTTGGTTCCCTTTATCAAAATCACCCAGGACAGAGTGACTCTGGAAATACAGAGAGGATGTATCCGGGGCTGCCGTTTTTGCCAGGCGGGTCAGCTTTACCGTCCGGTAAGGGAACGGGATGTGGATATGCTGAAGCAGTGTGCGGTGGATATGCTGGATAGTACGGGACAGGAGGAAATTTCCCTGAGTTCCTTAAGCTCCAGCGATTATTCCAAATTGGAGGAGCTTGTAACCTTCCTCATGGAAACCGGACGGGAACGTATGGTGAATATTTCTCTGCCTTCTCTGCGCATTGATGCCTTTTCACTGGATATCATGAGCAAGGTACAGGATGTGAAGAAGAGCAGTCTTACTTTTGCTCCGGAAGCAGGCAGTCAGAGACTCCGTGATGTAATTAACAAAGGGTTGACGGAAGAGGTTATACTGAAAGGCGCCGCTATGGCCTTTGAAGGAGGCTGGACCAGGGTAAAGCTGTACTTTATGCTGGGTCTTCCTACGGAAACGGAAGAGGATATCAGGGGCATAGCCGAGCTTTCCAATAAGATCGCCGCCCTTTTCTTTGAGACAGTCCCCAAAGAAAAGAGGACAGGACAGGTACAAATAGTGGCCAGTACCTCTTTCTTTATCCCTAAGCCTTTTACTCCATTCCAGTGGGCAAAAATGAACACAAAGGATGAATTCCTGGATAAGGCCCGTCTGACTAAAACGGCGGTGAGAGAACAATTGAACCAGAAACGGATTAAATATAACTGGCATGAAGCAGATGTGAGTATGCTTGAAGGCGTATTTGCCAGAGGTGACCGGAGGATCGGAGAAGTCGTACGCAAGGCCTATGAAAAAGGCTGTCTTTACGATTCCTGGAGTGAATTCTTTAAGAATGATGTATGGCTGGAAACCTTTGCCGAATGCGGCCTGGATATTGATTTTTACACCACCAGGGAAAGAGGGCTGGACGAGATCTTCCCCTGGGATTTCCTTGACTGCGGTGTTTCCAAAGAATTCTTAAAGAGAGAATGGCTACGCGCCCAGGAAGGCATAGTAACGCCAAACTGTAAAAGGCAGTGCCAGGGATGCGGCGCGGCCCGTTTCGGCGGAGGGATCTGTTTTGAAAAACGGAATGATGCAGGTGAAATTGAGGATGGCGCGGCTCAGACTCTTAAGGAATATGCGCATCTGCATGCGGGTGACGGCCCGGCGGAATATGCGGCCGGTACGGAAGGAGGTGTGCAGGCATGAAGGTACGTGTGAAATTTGCCAAATATGATAATATGCGTTTTATAGGCCATCTTGATGTCATGCGTTTTTTCCAGAAGGCGCTGCGCAGAGCGGGAATAGATGTCGCCTATTCCACAGGCTTCAGCCCTCACCAGATAATGAGCTTTGCATCGCCGCTCGGGGTGGGGATGTGCAGCTATGGGGAGTATATGGACATAGAACTGCGTTCATTAGAACTGCGTTCAGCGGAAAGTAAATCAGACGAGATTTGCAGGCGGCTGAATGAGGCCTGTGTCCCGGGGATAGAAGTGATCAGCGTGAAAGCCCTGCCTGAAACGGCAGGCAATGCAATGGCCAGTGTGGCAGCAGCCGGATATACAGCCCATTTCAAGGATTCTGCCTCCGATTTTCATTTTCTGGAAGGTTTTATGAATGATTTTCTGGCGCAGGATAGTATTATAGTAATAAAGGAAACCAAGAAAGGGACATCCCAGATGGATATCCGTCCCGGGATTTATGAATGTAAGGTGACGCCGGAAGGTATTCTTGCATTTACCGTGGATGCCAGCAGCGGAGGCAATATCAAACCGGCCCTGCTTTTAGGCGCATTGTGGAAATTTGCCGGGATGCAGCAGGAGCCTCCTTTCTTGGGAATCCAGCTGACACGTACGGAAATCTATACCAATACCGGCACACAGGAACAGCCGGTTTTTGTATCTCTGGAAGAAGTGGGTGAGGACTTTTGAAAGATGCAAAGCTTATCTTCCTGAAACAGGAAAGGCATATTTTATTCCTCCTTTTATGTGAGGGAAGGCTCATGGAAGCCAATGCCTATCCGCTTCCGGCGGCTGGCCCCGCAGAGGAAGCGGAGGGAGCTTCCGGAAATGTTTCCTGTTTGCTGGGAAGCATCTATGTAGGAAAAGTTAATAATGTAGTAAAAAATATCAATGCCGCTTTTCTTGAGCTCACCAAAGGGCAGCGGGCTTTCCTTTCCCTTGATAACCGCAATGAGCCCCGGCTGCTGAACCGTCCCTATGACGGGAGGCTGCTCGCAGGAGATGAGGTTCTGGTACAGGTGGAAAAGGAAGCGGTAAAAACAAAGGATCCGGTAGTTACCACGGAGCTTTCCTTTTCCGGAAGGTATGCGGTCCTTCTCCCCACAGGCCGTCCGGGCAGGCTGATTTTTTCAGGCAAGCTGGATAATTCCTGTCGGAAGATACTGAAGGGTTTCCTGGAACGGGAAGAAATAAAAAATGTTCTGGAAAGGTCTTCCCTGATTATCCGTACCAATGCATCGGAGCTGACAGAGGGTGAACCTCTGGTTCAGGATATTCTGCGGCTGGATTCCCTTGCCGGGCAGATCCTTTCCGTAGCCGGAACCCGTACTTGCTACAGCTGTCTGTACCGTCCGGCGAGCGCTTATCTGACCGAAATCCGGGATACATACCATGATCAGTATGATGCTATCGTTACCGATTCTCCGGATTTATATGAGGAGGCCAGGCTTTTTCTGGAACAGCAGTGTCCCGGAGAACTGCATAAGCTGAAGCTTTATCAGGATCCGAGTGTTACGCTGATGAATCTGTACGGATTATCAGCTAAGCTGAGGGAGGCAACAGAGACGCGTGTGTGGCTCAAATCCGGCGGTTATCTTGTTGTTGAGCCCACGGAGGCCCTTACGGTTATTGATGTGAATTCGGGCAAATACAGCGGTAAAAAGGCTATCAGGGATACGTTCCGCCTGATTAATCTGGAGGCAGCCGCAGAAATCGCCAGACAGCTGCGGCTGCGGAACCTTTCCGGAATTATTATTGTGGATTTTATCAATATGGAGGACAACGCCGATAAACAGGAACTTCTTCAGGCCCTTTCCCGGGAACTCAGACAGGATCCCGTGAAAGCGGTCGTGGTTGATATGACGCCCCTGGGCCTTGTGGAAATAACAAGGAAAAAAATCCGCAGGCCTCTGCGGGAACAGCTTAATGAAACAGACTGACAGGAGAGTGACAGCATGCGTCTGCTTCGTATGAAAAAAATACATGAAGGTTCATATCTGAATAATTATGAACTGACCTACCTGAACAAAGGAGGCAGGGAGAAGGTGTTCGAACTGGTAAGCCGCAGCCGTCTTTCCTGCGCCGGGGATATCGGGCGTCAGGTGAACGGTGTGACTATAGTGGCTTTTCAGGATGACAGGCTGCTTCTTCTTAAGGAATTCAGGATGAGCATCAACAAATCCATTTATAACCTTTGCGCCGGAATGATCCAGGACGGGGAAAGCGTGGAGGAGTGTGCAAGGCGGGAACTGTATGAGGAAACCGGCCTTTCTGTTTCCCGCTTTCTGGATATTCTGCCGCCTTCCTATTCTGCGGTAGGGTTTTCCGATACCAGCACCTATCTTGTGATCGTACAGACGGAGGGCAGTTTTTCCGACCATACCTCAGAAAATGAGGAGATCAAAGCCGGACTTTATTCCAGAGAGGAAATCAGGGAAATGCTGAAAACAGAAGAATTCAGTTCCCGTTCCCAGACGGTGGCCTATTTCTTTGCGAACGGATTTTCTTTGCCCGGACTGCATAAAGAGGAATTGTAAAATGAAAACATTGTATGTTACTGATTTAGACGGAACCCTTCTTCGTACCGACGATACGGTAAGCCCGTTTACCATAAATACGGTGAACGGACTGGTTGACAAAGGGATGCTTTTTACTTATGCGACGGCCCGTTCTCTGGTTTCCGCTTCCGTGGTAACAAGGGGACTTTCCGCCCGGATTCCGGTGATCGCCTATAACGGCGCTTTTATTTATAATGCAGAGACAGGGATTCCCCTGTATTCCCTGTTTTTCACTCCCGAGGAGAGCGCTTTTATCATATCCCTTCTGCAGAGCTTCCGGCTGTACCCCTTTGTATATTCTTTCCAGGAAGGAATCGAAAGGCTCAGCTGGATGTCAGGGACGGAAAATGAAGGCTGTTTTAATTATCTGAGAAAAAGGAAGGGTGATCCGAGGCTTAATCCTGTATCGGATGAAAAAAGACTGTACGCAGGCGATATTTTTTATTTTACCTGTATCGGTGAAAAAGAAGCTCTTCAGCCTTTTTATGAAAGAATTGCAGCAAGCGGCCTTTTTACCTGTACCCTTCAGCAGGAATTGTATGAGACGGAGTACTGGTGTGAGGTCATGCCCAAAAAGGCCACCAAGGCAAATGCCATAAACAGACTGAAGGAACTGTGGGAATGTGACCGCATTGTTTCCTTTGGAGATTCCCTGAATGATATTTCCATGTTCCGCATCTCCGATGAATGCTATGCCGTGGAAAATGCCGCCCCTGCGCTGAAAGAGCATGCTGCGGGCCTGATACCTGTGTGCGATGAGGATGGCGTGGCGAAGTGGCTCCTTGAGCATGTACGCCTTTAAGAACTATACAACTATTTAATAGAATCCTTTCTTTAGAGTCATCTTAGAGAAAAGTCTGCTATCCTTTTTATGAGCGTGAAAAATGCTGAAGGGCAGCAGACTTTTTCACCGTAAATGAAAACGGAAGAGAAAGGAATGGAAAAATGGAAATTGGCAGGTACGTAAGAAATGCAGGCATATGGGGGAGCCGGAAAAACCTGACTGCCGTACTTTTGGGGATTTTGTTTCTTGCAGCCGCATGTCTGGGAGGCTGCGGGAATTCACAGGATATGTTTGTAAGGATTCCTGAAGAAACATTGCCGGCAGATCAGGAAAGCAGTCAGGCGGGAAGCCCGGAAACCGGAAAAGAACCGGGAACAACGGAGGCTTCAGAGACGGAGCCGCCCGAAGAAATGATTCAGGAATCTGAAAATCCTCCTCAAAAAGAGACAAATATACCGGCTGCTTCCGGGACTCAGGAACTCAACGGTTCCATCCAATCCGTAGGCAGCTATGGCTTTACGGTATACCAGATATTTAATGAACAACAGGAGGACGGAGGAATGATTGCCTATTCTTCCAAGGAAAAAAGCACTTTGGTGGACGTCAGCTTTACAGAGCGGACTGTCTTTACCGTCACCTCTTCCTCAGACGGAGGGATTACCTCATCCAGCACTCCGGGAACAAAAGCTGATTTGGAAGTATCCCGCAGTACATATATGACAGGCATGTGGGAAGGGAATATTTTCATCGCAGATACGGTAACCATTTATCATTTTAATTAATACAGAGCACGGCCTCCTTTTTGCTTGAAGTATAAAAATATGGAATATATAATGGAGTCAGGATCAGGAGGTGCCTTATGCTTAAAATAGGAGAATTTTCCAGGCTGACAAGAGTATCTGTGCGCATGCTTCATTATTATGATGATATCGGACTGCTGAAGCCTGTTCAGACAGATAAATTTACCGGGTATCGTCTTTATTCGGTTTCCCAGGTTGCCGCCCTGCAGAAAATCGTTATGCTGCGGGATATGAATTTCCAGATAGCCGAAATCAGGAAGGCTCTCAGATATTGGTCGGATGAAACATTAAAGGAAGAACTCAACCGAAAAATACAGGAAAAACAAAATCATATTATAAAAGAACAGCAGCAGATTCAGAATTTACGTTCGGCAATAGAAAGCATCAATAAAAAGCAGTTGGATCTGCATTACAGGATTATCATCCGCGAAGTACCTTCCCAGCATGTGATCTCTTACAGGAAGAGGATACCTGATTATTCCTGTGAAAAGGAACTCTGGAATGAGTTATATTGTTTTATAAAAGAGAATCATATAGAAATATCCAGGCAGAATGATAATAATATTACTATTTTTCATGAGAGCAAAGAGACTGATTCAGGGGTGGACGCGGAGGTCTGCCTTTTGGTTAAAGAAGAGCGAACGTCTTCAGGCCCTTTCCGGTACAGGATAGTGGACGGTGCCGAAACCATGGCTTGTATGATGGTCCGGGGAAGTTATGTAAAGCTTGACAAGGCCTATCAGGCCTTTCTCGGCTGGCTTGAGGAGAATCCTCAGTATCAGTGGTATGGGGCAAGCAGGCAGATATGCCATCGGGATCCCGAGAATGAAGAAAAGGAAGAGGATTATCTCACAGAAATTCAAATACCGGTTAAACTGCGAAACGGCTGATAAAAAAATCAGCCGTTTTTTCTTGACCCTGACACACTGTCAGGGTTTATCCTCAGATCAGATGCCCTGATACGAAAAGGAGAAGACTGTTATGACAGGAAATTTATTTAAGATCACACCAATAGGCCTTATTTATGAAGAGAATGGCAGAATAACTGCGGAAGTAAACGGAAACTTATGCAAAGGCCTGAAATATATCTCGCTGTTCAGCCACATCATCCTTTTATACAGGAGTGAAACACAGCCTAATATATTAAATACGAATCTTTCACAAAGAGTCGTCAAACTTGAAGAAGTCCGGGAAAAGGAAGGGAAGCTGATAATTAGAAGCTTAAGCGGAATGGAGGTAACACGAAATCTTCTTTATGATATTAAACCTTATTTTCCCAATGAGGATCGGGTTAAGAATGCCATGGCCCCTTCCCGGCCATTCCAAAGTTTTCCATCCTTATGCAAGGATAGCTTAACCCGGCTGGGAACGATACGGAAACAGCAGGGCAGCTCTTTCCTCGAAATACCGGAAAATTTTGAAACCTGGAGCGATGCTCTCCAGGGCTTTTCCCATATCCGTGTCATATGGTGGTTTCATAAATTTGAAAAAGAATGCTTCCGAAATACTCTGGAATGTGACCCGCCTTATGAAAATGCTCCGAAAACAGGTGTCTTTGCTTCTCGTTCTCCTGTCAGACCTAATCCTATTGCCATGACAACAGCAAGAATAATAAATATAGATAAAAGAACAAACCGGATACAGGTATCCCTTCTGGATTGCTATGACAGTACTCCTCTTTTAGGTATTTGCCCCTACCTGCCGGAAAGAGATTTTATTCCCCAATACCGTCTGCCCCAGTGGCTGGAGCATTGGCCTCAATGGCTGGATGACCGGGATTTTTCAGCGGCACAGGAACCTTTGCTGCAGAAAAACCCCGCAGAGCTTCTGTTCAGATATAGAAAAGCGATGCCGGAAAGCGGATCTCGTATTGCTTCTTTCTTTGCATCCTTGCAGGACATGCCGCTTTTATCCGACCAGGGAATCGTTGTGAAAGGTGCGAGACAGAATAATCTGAAAAATATCGATGTGATGATTCCTTATGGAAAGGTCACCGTAGTTACGGGTGTCAGCGGCAGCGGGAAATCAAGCCTGGCTTTTGATACCATTTATGCGGAAAGCCAGCAGAGATTCCTCGCAAATATGTCTCTTGCGGAACGTTCTCAGTTATCCGTTCCGGAAAAGCCTGATTTCGATCAAATATCCGGTTTGCCGCCTGCCATAGCCATCTCTCAGAACCGGATAAACCGGAATCCCCGTTCTACGGTGGGAACCGCTACAGATCTTTATACTCTGCTGCGCACTTTATTTGCTAATATAGGCGTACGGCATTGCCCGGAATGCGGCCGGGTTATTAAAAAAATGAATGCTGGAGAAATCGTGGAATCCCTGAAAAACTGTAAGGCCGGCACAGTCATGAAAATAAGGCCCTTTCATGACGAAAAAGAAGTCCGGACATTCCTTTCTGCCGATGCGATGGATACTGGTTATGAGGAATATCTTCGTACCTTTGATATAGCCGTCAGGAAGGCTTTGGAAACAGGGAAAGGAGCTATTGAAGTGCAGCTGGACGGTGAAGAACCCTTCCTGCTCCAGACCACTGAGATATGCTGTCACTGTGATTATGTTCTATTCGAACTGACTGCGACCGATTTCAGCTTCAACAATCCGGAAAGCATGTGTCCGGTATGCAGCGGACTTGGACGTATTATGGATATTGATCCCGGATTAATTGTGAGTGATCCGGATAAATCCCTGTTGGACGGGGCTTCTCCCTTCTGGGGAAGTCTGCGCAGATTTAAAACATCACCCAACGCAAACTGGATGCGGGGAGAGATTCTTGCCCTGGCAGATGATATGGAAATCGATTTGGAAAGGGCATGGAAGGAGCTGCCGGAAGACTTCCGGACACAGGCGATCTATGGGAGTGCAGGAAGAGAAGTATCTTTTTCCTATAAAAATAAAAATGGCCGTGCCGGAACTATTACCCGCCCGGCAGAAGGCGCATATAACATTCTCAAAAGACTTCTGCAGTCGGGAGGGACAGAAAAACAAAATGCCATGCTGGAACCTTTTCTTCATGAAAAGCCCTGTGATTGCTGCAAGGGAGAAAGGCTGAAGCTGGAAAGCCGTCTGGTTACCGTCGCAGATGTACGTTTCCCGGAAGTAATCCGTATGAATATGGAAGAACTGCTGCAATGGGTTTCCGGTCTTCCGGAGGTTCTGAATCCCGCACAAGCGGCTTCTGTGCAGCCTGTTTTACAGGAAATATATATGAAATTATCCGATTATATTCGTATTGGGCTTGGTTATCTGTCGCTTGATCGGCCGGTTCCGACTCTTTCCGGCGGCGAATGGCAGCGGCTGCAGCTGGTGGGGCAGCTCGGGAGCGGACTGTCCAATATCCTTTATATTCTGGATGAACCTACGGCGGGACTGCATCCCAAAGATTATGACAAGCTGATGCAGATCATAAATAAACTGAAGAACCTGCATAACACGGTCCTCATAGTGGAACATTCCCCCGCCGTTATCAAGGCTGCAGACAATGTGATTGATATCGGAAAGGAGGCTGGCCAGACAGGGGGATATGTAATTGCTCAGGGGACTCCCTCGGAAATAGCGGAAAACAAAGACAGTGAAACCGGCCTGTATCTGTCCGGAAGAAAGGAGATTAAGCGGGATCACCCTGCAGAAGCCGGAAACAGCAGAATGATTGCCATTACCGGAATTCACGGAAATAACCTTAAAAATATCAGTATTCAGTTTCCGGTAAATGCCATGACCTGTATCACCGGTGTCAGCGGATCCGGAAAAAGCACCCTGGTAAATTACGGAATCCTTCCCGCTGTCCGGGCCTGTGCCGAAAAAAAAGCAGCAGCAAATAAAAAGTATGATACAATAACAGGAGCAGAGGATATCCGCCGTATAGTTCACATCACCCAAAAACCTATTGGCCGTTCTTCTCAATCCACACCGGCCACCTACACAGGACTAATGGACGAAATACGAATCCTTTTTTCCAGGACGCCGACAGCCTTGCGCATGGGCTATTCCCCGGGCAGATTCAGCTATAACAGCAAAGACGGACAGTGTCCTGTCTGCCGGGGACAGGGTTACAAAACTCTCGATGCCGCCTTTATGCTTTCGGCAAAAACACAATGCCATTTATGCAAAGGCCGGAAATTCAATGAAAATACTCTTCAGGTTCATTATAAAGGGAAAAATATTGCGCAGGTACTGGATATGAGTATCCGTGAAGCGGCTGTCTTTTTTGATGATAATAAAAAACTCAGTGAGACTCTGCAGCTTTTAAATGAAATCGGCCTGGGTTATCTCATTCTTGGGCAAAGCTCGCTCACTCTTTCCGGAGGAGAAGCACAGCGGATTAAGCTCGCCGCGCAGCTGCAGCAGAATTCCGGCGGAAATATACTGTATCTTTTGGATGAGCCCACGGCAGGGCTGCATTTCAGTGATATCAGAAATCTTCTTATTCTATTGGAGAAAATTATTTCCAATGGAAACACGGTAATAGTCGTGGAGCATAATCCGGATATGATCCGCAGCGCAGACTGGGTGATAGATCTGGGGCCGGAGGGCGGAGACAGAGGCGGCAGGCTGGTGGTACAGGGAACGGTTTCGGATCTGAAGAAGTGTTCAGCCAGCCATACCGGCCGCATCATAAAAGCCTATTAAAAGATGGAAAATTATTGTTTTTCTGGTTGACACCTGTCCTCACCAATGCTATTATATATGAGTATGCCGCATAACGAGGTAAAAGTATGTCCTTTGGGGCATCACCACAGTTAGCGAGTTTTTGAAATAGGAGGTGCCCTATGTACGCAATTATTGCAACAGGTGGAAAGCAGTATAAAGTTTCCGAAGGCGACGTTCTTAAGGTTGAAAAACTGAACGCAGCAGAAGGAGATACTGTTACATTTGACCAGGTAATCGCAGTGAGTGACAATGGCCTTAAAGCAGGCGCAGATGTTGCTTCCGCTACCGTTTCCGCTACTGTAGTAGGCGAAGGCAAGAGAAAGAAAGTCATCGTTTACAAGTATAAGAGAAAATCCGGTTATCATAAGAAAAATGGTCACAGACAGCCTTACACACAGGTTAAGATTGAAAAGATCAACGCTTAATCAGAAATCATGACGAAGATATTAGTCAGGAAGACAAGCACAGGTGCTTATACGGGTTTTACCTGTATCGGCCACAGCGGTTTTGCTCAGGCAGGCAATGATATTGTCTGTGCATCCATTTCCGTCCTTGTAATTAATGCCATCAATTCCATTGAGCAGTTTGCCAGGGAAAAGATGTCTGTAATTACCAATGAAGAGGAGGGTTTAATTGATGTCAGATTTGCCAATCCTGTTAATGAGAAGACCACACTCCTTATGGATTCCCTGCTGCTTGGCTTACGGGAAGTGAAAGAACAATACGGTAGTAAATACCTGAAACTTCAATTCGAGGAGGTGTAGATACAATGTTAAAAATGAACCTTCAGTTTTTTGCTCATAAAAAGGGAGTTGGTTCCACAAAGAACGGCAGAGATTCCGAGTCCAAGAGATTAGGCGCCAAGAGAGCTGACGGACAGTTTGTAAAAGCTGGAAACATCCTTTACAGACAGCGTGGAACAAAGATTCATCCCGGCATTAATGTAGGACGCGGCGGCGATGATACTTTATTCGCATTAGTAGACGGTGTACTGAGATTCGAAAGAAAAGGAAGAGACAAAAAGCAGGCTTCCGTTTATCCTGTAGAAAAATAAGTACGTATCTGCCGGGCTTCAAACATTTTTTGTTTGAAGCCCTTTCCATTATAAATTTATAGCCGCATTCATTGCGGATTGAAAGGACTTTATATGTTTGCAGACAGAGCAAGAATTTATGTCAGAAGCGGTAAGGGCGGGGACGGTCATGTTTCCTTCCGCAGAGAAAAATATGTACCTAACGGCGGCCCTGACGGCGGAGACGGCGGACGGGGCGGAGATGTCATTTTCCAGGTGGATGAAGGTCTGAATACCCTGACCGATTTCAGGCATGTCCGTAAATATAAGGCTGTGGACGGACAGGAAGGCGGGAAACGCAACTGCCGCGGCAAGGACGGGGAAGATATTGTGATTAAGGTTCCGGAAGGAACGGTTATCAAGGAAGCGGAAAGCGGTAAGGTTATTGCCGATATGTCCGGTGACAACAAACGGATCATACTGCTTACCGGCGGAAGGGGCGGAAACGGAAACCAGCATTATGCCACAAGCACCATGCAGGCACCCAAATATGCCCAGCCGGGCCAGCCCGCCAGGGAGTTGGAACTGCTTCTTGAGCTGAAAATGATCGCGGACGTGGGACTGGTAGGTTTTCCTAACGTAGGGAAGTCCACCCTTCTTTCCAGGGTAACCAATGCCCGCCCCAAAATTGCCAATTATCATTTCACCACCCTTATCCCCAACCTGGGAGTGGTGGATTTGGACGATGCGAAGGGGTTTGTCATCGCTGATATCCCGGGCCTGATTGAAGGCGCTTCGGAAGGTGTGGGGCTGGGCCATGAATTCCTGCGCCATATTGAACGTACTAAGGTAATCATCCATATGGTTGATGCCGCAGGTACGGAAGGGCGGGATCCGGTAGCGGATATCTATGCCATTAACAAGGAGCTGGAAGAGTACAATATGGAAATCGCTTCCCGCCCCACAGTGATAGCCGCGAATAAGATCGATGCCATAACAGACACGGAGAATAACCCCATTGATGCGCTCCGGGCAGAATTTGAACCGAAGGGGATCCGGGTTTTCCCTATTTCAGCCGTCAGCGGAGAAGGGCTGAAGGAGCTGCTCTATCATGTGAGCGGCCTTCTGGATAAGACGGATGACAAGCCGGTGGTTTTTGAGCAGGAATACTTCCCTGAATTTTCCAACAGTTATTCCAACGAACCTTTTACCGTGGAATATAATGAAGAAGAAAATGAATATGTTGTGGAAGGCCCCCGTATTGAAAAAATGCTGGGATATACTAACCTGGAGTCTGAGAAAGGCTTTACTTTCTTCCAGGGCTTCCTTAAGGATACCGGTATTCTTGAACAGCTGGAGGAACTGGGAATCCAGGAAGGCGATACGGTCCGCATGTATGGTCTTAAATTTGATTATTATAAATAAACCGAATACGGGAGGAAATACGAATGACAAGCAAACAGAGAGCTTATCTCAAAAGCCTTGCCAGCAGCCTGGATCCCATTTTCCAGATTGGAAAGGGAAGCCTTACGCCGGAAGTCACGGAAGCGATCTCCGAAGCCTTTAACACAAAGGAACTGATTAAAATCGCAGTGCTGAAAAACTGCTTTGATGATCCGGGCGAAATGGCCCAGATGATTGCAGAGCGGACGAAATCACAGGTGGTACAGGTGATCGGCAAAAAAATAGTTCTTTATAAAGAAAGCAAGGATCATAAAAAAATCGAACTTCCCAAGTGATGCGGAAGCCGGCAGCGGAGGGATTCTTCATGGATACAGTTATGGGCAGGCGTAAAAAAGTAGGAATTATGGGCGGGACCTTCAATCCTGTCCACATGGGCCATCTGCTTCTTGCAGAAAATGCATATTCCATGTTTTCGCTGGATGAAATCCTTTTTATTCCCAGCGGATGCTCTTATATGAAGGATCCCAGGGGGATTCTGGACGGTCCCACCAGGCTTCATATGACTGCCCTGTCCATCAGTGACAACCCTCATTTTTCCCTGTCCTCCATGGAAATTGACAGAGGCGGCTATACCTACACCTGTCAGACTCTGGAACAGCTGGAACAGGAAAATCCAGACTGTGATTATTATTTCATTATGGGTGCGGACAGTCTTTTTCAAATGGAGAACTGGAAGGATCCTGATGTCATTTTCCAAAAGGCTGTAATTCTTGCCGCCGTAAGAGAAGGGCGGGATCTTCGCGAACTGGAAGCAAAATCGAGGCAGCTTGCAGAACGTTTTCAGGCAAGAATACATCAGGTGCCCATAGGAAACATAGATATCTCTTCCTCTGATATCCGCCAGCGGGTCAGGGAAGGCCGCTCCATACGTTACCTGGTCCATGACAGGCTGAGGGAGTATATCGAAGAAAATCAGCTTTACCGGGATTCTGCCTGTCCGGGAAAGCAGGAGAACAGACATGAATAAAGATACGAAACAGACTCAGCAAATCGTGACGCTGCGTAAGGCAATGGCCAAGGCTTTGGAGGAAAAAAGATACGAGCATACTCTGGGCGTTGCTTATACCGCTGCAAGTCTTGCCATGTGTTACGGACAAGATGTATACCAGGCCCAGGTCGCCGGACTTCTCCACGACTGTGCCAAGAATTACACTAATGAGAAGAGAATCAGCATCTGTAAAAAAAATGGAATTCCCATAAATGCCGCAGAACAAAAGAATCCGTTCCTTCTCCATGCAAAGGTAGGCAGCTTTCTTGCCCGGGAGAAATACGGTGTCAATGATAAAGCAATTCTGGATGCGATCACCTATCATACAACTGGGCGGCCCAATATGAGCACACTTGACAAAATCATATATATTGCCGACTATATAGAACCGGGACGCCGACAGGCGTCGGGACTTCCGGAAGTCCGGCAGCTGGCCTTTATCAGCCTGGATGATTGTCTGTTCCGTATACTGAAGGATACCCTGGATTATCTTCATGCGTCGAAAATGGAAATAGACATGTCAACTCAACAGACCTATGATTACTATAAAGCGCTCCAATACGAACAGAAAGGTGGAGAAATCCTATGACAGATAACCGATCCAAAGAAATGACCAGACTGGCAATTTCCGCTCTTGAGGACAAAAAAGCGGAGGATATCAGTATTATTGATATCAGTGAGGTTTCCGTTCTGGCAGATTATTTTCTGATTGCCAGCGGAAGCAACCGCAGTCAGATCCAGGCGCTGACCGATAACGTGGAAGAGAAGCTGGGACGTGCCGGCTATGCCAAAAAACAGATAGAAGGATATGATACCGCTAACTGGATTCTCATGGATTATGGTGATATCATTGTCCATATTTTCGACAGGGAAAACCGTCTTTTCTATGATCTGGAAAGGATTTGGAGAGACGGAAAAAGAGTGGATTTGGAAGAATTCAAATAAAAAAAACGCTGTTTATGTTCAAGTGTCTTTCAAGAGCATAAATGGCGTTTTTTATTATGTGCCCGGCAGCATACGTTTCTATATAATATTATCGGAATGTTTCGGCGTAGTCCCGAATTTTTTCTTGAAGGCTCTGGAAAAGGTGGAATAGTCCCTGAAACCGCAGGCATAACAGGCTTCTGTCACGCTTTTTCCGTTTTGGATTTGTGTTTTGGCCGCCAGAAGGCGCTTTTCGCTGATATAGGAGCCTATGGAGTATCCGGTTTCCGCCTTAAAAAGGTGCATCAGATAAGAACGGCTTATAAAAAAATGATCAGCCAGATCATCAACCGTCACTTCTTCATGCATGTGTGAATTAATATAATCTATAATAGCCGTGATTTTCTCATTGGACACCTCATTTTCCAGATAATTCACATGATTATTTATCAGGGCCCGGTTCAGCCAAATCATGAATTCCAGGAAAAGAACCTTCTGATACAGTTCATTGGCATATTCTTTTCCGGAGAAAGAACGCTCCAGTTCCCTGCACACGGCGAAAAGGCTGCTTTTTTCCATATTATCAATACGCAGGACGTTTCCATGCTTTGCCTTCGCTTCCCGGAAGCAGCGGCTTAAATCATAGCTCTCATCTTTATATTCCTGCATAAATCCGGAAGAAACATAGATGATAATCCTTTCGTAGGGATGACAGCTGTGAATGACAGGACGATGTATTTCTCCTGCATTGACAAGAATAATATCATAAGGCTTTAATTCATATTTCCGTCCCTCAATGGAATAGGTTACATCCCCGCTAAGGAAAAGGACGATTTTATCAAAATCGTGGTAATGATAGGAAAATTCCATTTTTTTCATATCGTTGAGATGAAAAATCCGGAAGTCATTCTGCAGATATCCTGTCTTTTCGTAATTTTCCATATGCAATCCTCCATTTCTGTTTATTATAAAGCACAATTTGCAAGATTGAAAGCACCAATTCTGTTTTTTGTATTGAAAATGCCATGTAGAATATAAGTTAGTAGAGGAGGCCTGTGGTATGAATTTTAACGCGCTGCACTATGAAGAGCTTACGCTTAACGCATTTCCTGTTTTGCATACGGAAGTTTATGATGGCTGGATTCTCCGTTTTTCCGGAGGAGAAGGATATCAGGGGAATTGTATAAGCCCACTTTATCTTTCCACAAGAGCTTATGAAGATAAAATTGATTATTGTGAAAATAAATTCAGAGAAAAAGGCCTTCCCTGTGTTTTTAAGATGACACCTAACGTTCCGGCAGCATTGGATCAGCAGCTGGCAATGAGGCAGTACGAGCTGGAAGACAAAACATATATTATGGAATGCAGTCTCACTTCGGAAGACAGCCTCTCTTCAGAAGAGGCGCAGGTCCTCTCGTCCGGCAGTCCTACAGGAGAAGACGGTGCTCAGGAAAACAATATTTTGGCAAAAACAGAAATTCGCCTCAGCCATGAAATAGATGACAACTGGCTGGAAGCCTTCCTTACTTTGGAAGGTATGGATAAAGATATATGTCCGGAAACCGCAAGGGCAATGCTTAACGCAATCCGTAAACCTGTGTATTGTGCGGCTTTATATGAAAACGAAATATCCCATGGCAGTAATGCAGACTGCGGCAGAATTGTGGGCTGCGGCCTTGGTGTGGTGGAAGATAATAAAATCGGTATTTATGATATCCGTGTGGAAAGCAGCTTCCGGCAGAATGGGATAGGAGCACGTATCTGCCGTGCCATCATGGAAGAGGGAAAAAAGGAAGGAGCCCAAAAGGCATTCCTCCATGTATCCGCTACCAACCGCCCGGCAGTCAGGCTTTATCAGGGGCTGGGATTTGAAGAAGCTTATACTTACTGGTATCGTGTGCATACGGTATAAATGAACGGACGTTTTTTATCTGAATAACTTTTTGATATTGGTTTATTCTTCCTGAAGCCGGGAATACTTATGGTAAAACCCGGAAAGGAAGAAATTGCCTGTATGCTGAGAAGTTATCATCTTACCCATTTATCGGATGCCGGAAAGGCGGAAAAAATCCTTCATGAAATGGATGGTCTGGAAGGAATGCATTCCGCAAGAATTTCGGCAGACCTGAAGGAACTGGATGTGGATGCGGAAGAAGGAAAGTTCAGCTTTATCATGGATCATACGGTAAACATCTGCCGCAAAATTGCAGATGAATGTGAAATCTCTTTTATGTTCCGTTCCTGAGAGTGCCGCCGTGATGCGGCACTTTCTCTGTCCGGATTATCTTTTTACATATTGACAAATCTGAAAACAGCCTGCTGTGGGAGGTTATCCTCGTCCACAGCAGGCTGTTTGTTCCTGCGCGCTTATAAATTAATGATAAATTCGGAATACGCCGAAAACTTTTCCTAAAATCTTACAGTCATTGACGATGATGGGATCCATGTTATCATTTTCAGGCTGGAGACGGATGTGGCCTTTTTCACGATAGAAGGTCTTTACCGTAGCGGAGTCATCTATCAGCGCAACTACCATATCGCCGTTCCTGGCTGTGGAACAGCTTTGTACAAAAATCTGGTCGCCGTTATTAATACCTGCATTTATCATGGAATCACCGCGAACCTTAAGAATAAAAGAAGGATCGCCTCCCGGTATGAATTCAGCCGGGATCGGAAAATAGCTCTCAATATTTTCTTCCGCAAGAATGGGCTGGCCTGCAGCGACGTTGCCGACAACGGGCAGGCTGATCATTTCTGTTCTCACCATCTGGAAACTGTCGTCACAGATTTCAATAGCCCGGGGCTTGGTAGGATCTCTTCTGATATATCCGTTCTTTTCCAATGTCTCCAGGTGGGAATGAACAGAGGATGTGGACTTCAGGTGAACAGCCTCACAGATTTCTCTTACTGCAGGCGGATATCCCCTTTCCAATATTTGAACCTTTATGTATTCCAGGATTTCTTTCTGCTTTGCAGTAATCTTGCCCTGTGCCATATTTCATCCTCCTTAAAATCCCGATAGTGTTTTTTTAAGTATAGCATAGGGAGTTTTAAAAAGCAAACATATATTCCGAATAACTGTTCGATTTTTACCCCATTTTTACGCTGATACTATTGACAATCGAATCTATGTTCGATATAATAAAAAGCATAAAGAACGTGTGTTCGAATATGTCTGGAGGGCGGAAAATGTTTGAAGAAAGAATCAGATTGAATAAAATCAGAAGAGAGCGGGAACAGAAACGTCATATCCTCATTTTTATCATTTCCGCCTCCATAACAATATTCCTTACAATTGCAGGAGGCAGTTTTATTTCCAAAGCACAGGGCCCCGATACGCCTGTCTATTACAAATATTATACCAGCATCCGGATTGAAGCAGGTGATACCCTGTGGTCGCTTGCAGATGCCTATGCCGATGAGAATTTCAAATCCAAGGAATCCTTTATTAAAGAAGTGGTCAGAACCAATCATTTACTGGATGATAATATCTATGAGGGTGACTATCTTATTGTTCCGTATTATTCAGCAGAGTTCAAATAATAAGAGGAATAATACATACTGAATCGGGAATGAGGAACATATGTTCCTTTTCTATAAACTTCACACACTTAATTTCCAGAAAACCAAAGGGTTTCTTAAGAAATTCTTTGGTTTTTTCTGTGCCCATTTTTTAGCTTTCAGGAATATTCTATTCTTAAACCTGATTGCAGCAGCCTCAGGGGTTTTTAAGTAAGAAATCCTCAGGCTGTATTACACGCTGAATGATCTGTTCCTTGTTTTTATTTATAGGAAAAAAAGAGGAAAGTATGTTATAATACTACAAGAATACGGCCGGAGATGCCGTAAATTACACATGACAGCAGAGGGAGGATGTTTTAAATTGGAAGCAAACCGTATTTTAGTAGTGGAAGATGACAAGGATATCAGAGAAGGAATTGAAATATATTTGAGAAACCAGGGCTATGTGGTTTTCCAGGCCGGGGACGGAGTAGAAGGTTTACAGGTCATTATGCAGGAAGAGATTCATCTTGCCATAGTTGATATCATGATGCCCCGTATGGATGGCATTACCATGATGATGAAGGTCCGGGATAAAGGCTATGATTTCCCGGTTATTATGCTTTCTGCCAAATCAGAGGAAGTTGATAAAATCATGGGACTGAATATGGGTGCAGACGATTATGTGACCAAACCCTTTACTACCATGGAACTTCTGGCCAGAGTCAATTCCCATCTCCGCCGCTACAGCAGATATCTGGATGCTGTGACTAAAGCGGCAGAGCCGGAAAATGATACCTATCACTGTCTGGGAGGCATTGAGGTTAACGAAGAAACAGTAGAAGTTTTCGTGGATGGAAACCCTGTTAAACTGACTCCTATAGAATTCAAGATTCTGCTTCTTCTCATTAAAAACCCGGGACGGGTATTCAGTGCAGACGAAATATATGAACGTATCTGGAATGAAAAAGCGATTAATACAGATACCATTATGGTCCACATTCGTAAAATCAGGGAGAAAATCGAAATTGATCCGAAAAATCCTAAATATTTAAAGGTGGTGTGGGGTGTTGGATACAAAATGGAAAAACAATAAAAACAGTTCCTTTTTACTGCCGGCGATAGCTATCAGTGCTGCCGTCAGTATTCTTTTCATGTCTCTTTTTCCATTGTTTCAGAAAAAGGCAGAAGAGAGTTATATCGATCCTCTTACCGAACAGGATTTTATCAGTGATTTATTTGCTGTAAATCTGGTTCAGTATAAATATCTGCGGGAAAAAGCAGATCAGAAGCAATACGAATACTCCGATCTTTATCTGGAAACGAAGATCCAGAATACTTACAACCGCACAGAGGATGACGAATCGGAGTCGTTTTCCGACTCGTATACGGATATGGCAATGCAGACATTTCTTTCTACCCAGAGAGAATCGATTAACAGCCAGTGTATGCAGTTTGAAGGCATGCTGTCTTCTCTGGGCGAAATGATGGATTATTATGTGGAGGATTTAAACAGCGGTACAATCCTTTCAAACAGCGGAACCAGTCTGCCTGATGCGTTGAGCGAACAGCAGGCGGATTCTGATAAAAAATCAGATTATCTTTATTATCTGAGCCTGCAGTATGATAGTGCCGGCAACATATCCAATGTCAACGTGAGGTGCAGGGACAATGCCAAGCAGTTCTTAAGCCGTGTGCAGAATGCCGGTCATGATTTTCCGTTAAAGCTGCAGGAAGATGTGCCATCCGGATATACCTATAATTATGAAGCTAACGGACGCATGGCGGATTACACGGTTTATGATGAATATAATGATATGTTTGCGGCAGGTTCCCTCCATCTTACCCTGATGGCGCCTTCCAATATGAGGGTAATATACGGTCTGACTCAGGCCCAGTATACGGAACTCATGAAGCCGGATAATTATTATGAATATATGAGCAATTTCCAAAGTCTTCATTTTGCAGGCAGAAACAGCTATTATCAGGCAGGGATTGCTCCGGCTTATATACTATTTCTTCTGGCTGCTGCCGTTATCGGGTTCTTTCTGTGCCGGAAACGGATTCTGCATAATGAGGAAGCTATCAATAAAATCGGCCGGATTCCGCTGGAGTTTACAGCAGCGGCAGTCGTCTTACTGTTTATGGCATCATCACAGGTGATTCAATTTGTATATGAATTTCAGAACGATCTGTTCCTGCGCAATGTCAGGGCGGGAATAGGGCTGGATGGGAAACTCGGTTTCCTCCCTCTGGATAAAACCATAATGTTTCTTCTGTTACTGATAGTTTTTCTGCTTGCCTTCCTGATAGGAACCAATCTTTCAGGCTTCGGAAGAGGTTATATGAAGAAACACAGTCTGATCTGCAGATATTGGACGCGTATCGTCGGGAAAGTACGGGAAGTGGTGCACGATTTTTACACAGATCTCGTCACTTATGATATCGGTACCGATGCAAACAGGATCATACTGAAGGTCATTGCCGTAAACTTCGGCATTCTCCTGATAATCTGCTGCTTCTGGTTTGCCGGAATTTTTGGACTGATAATTTATTCAGTCATCATATATTTTATACTGAAGAGATATGTAAAGGATATCCAGTCCAAATACCGGAAGCTGCTGAACGCTACGAGTTCTATCGCTCAGGGGAATCTGGATACCGCGCTTTCAGAAAATTTCGGTATCTTTGAAAGCTATAAGTCCCAGCTGTGGCAGATTCAGGCGGACTTTAAACGTGCTGTAAATGAAGAAGTTAAGAGCCAGCGGATGAAAACAGAGCTTATTACCAATGTTTCCCATGACTTGAAAACGCCTTTAACTGCTATTATTACCTATATTGAGCTGCTTCGTGATCCTTCCCTTCCGGATGAGAAGAGAAAAGAGTACCTGGATATTCTGCAGCGTAAGGCCAATCGTCTTAAAGTGCTCATAGAAGATTTGTTCGAAATCAGCAAAGCCAGCAGTAAATCCGTAACGCTTCAAATAGTGGATGTGGATATCTGCAACCTTCTGCGTCAGGCTTATCTGGAGCAGGATGACAGGATTTCCTCCGCAGGGCTTGATTTTAAATTCAGCCTTCCGGATGAAAAGATTATTCTTCCTTTGGACAGTCAGAAAACCTACCGGATATTTGACAATCTCTACAGTAATATTGTTAAATATGCTCTTTCGGGAACCCGGGTTTATATTCTTCTGAAGAATGAGGCAGACTATGTACAAATCGAACTCAAAAATATATCAGCAACAGAACTGTCTGTAGCTGCGGAAGAGCTTACGGAACGTTTTGTAAGAGGCGATGATGCCCGTAATACGGAAGGAAGCGGCCTTGGCCTGGCCATAGCCAAAAGCTTTGCAGAGCTGCAGGGCGGTTCTATGAAAATTGATATCGACGGAGACCTGTTTAAGGTAATCCTGCGGTTTAAAAAGAAAAATACGGACGGTGCTGCTTCCGGCGAAGAAAAGGCTGCCGCGCAGGGCGTTACAATGACGTTCGGAGACAAAAACGGAACCGCACAGCAGCCGGGCAGCGGATTTTTCCCCGGAAACAACGGCTATTATGGCACTCCCGGCTATGGAACACAGAACGGCGGTCCGCAGGGAAATGGTTACGGAAATCCCAATTATTACAGCCCCCGTCCCATGCAGCAGGGAAATACGGGGCGGAGCTTCGGTACTCCTTATAGCAATAACTATGGAGGCTATCCCGGAAATAATACGGTTCGTCCCAATTATCCTTACCAGCCAAACGTACCCAATATGGACTGGCAGAATCAAAATGCCGCATATCCTCAGGACAACAGGATCATACCTTCCGGAGTACCTTTAAATTCCGGAAGCACTCAGGGACCGGAGCCGCCTCAAAAGAATACGTTTATGAAAAAACGGCCGAAAAGGGAACGCAGGAAGAACAATAAAGAGGAATAGCTTGAAGACCATATTATTATTGGAAGATGATGAAAATCTGAATAAAGGCATTGCCTTAAGGCTTCAAAGGGAAGGCTATGAGGTATTTCAGGCCTTTACTGTCACCCAGGCAAGAGAACTTTTCCGGGAAAAGGAAATATCGCTGATTATCAGTGATATTTCCCTTCCTGACGGTGACGGTATTTCTTTCTGCCGGGAAATAAGGAAAACCAGCAATGTCTATCTGATTTTCCTTACCGCACTGAACCAGGAAGTTGATATTGTAAACGGCTACGACTATGGAGCGGACGATTATATTACAAAGCCTTTCAGTCTGATGATATTGCTTTCCAAGGTAAACGCCCTGATGAGAAGGGTTGAGAAAAAGGATTCCTACCGGCTGCGATCCGGCGGTATCTGCCTGGATTATCATGAAATGAAAGCATATAAGGACAGCGAACCGGTGGTCCTGACCAAAAAAGAATGGCTGCTGCTGGCATTTTTTCTGGAGAATCCCCGGCAGATACTCACAAAAGAGCAGCTTTTAGAGGCCGTATGGGGCCAGGACGGACAGTTTGTGGATGATAATACCGTACCGGTTAATATCAGCAGGCTTAGAAACAAAATTGCTGCCGAAGAGATACAGACAGTAAGGGGGATGGGATATATATGGACAAAAGAAGCTGTAAAAGAAGCCTGAGCTATGCCGGGCTTCTTTTTATACTGGTACTTTTTATAATTTTATTCCTTTCTATGGGATGGGAGCTTCAGAAAAAGGAATATATGCTTTTAGGCTATATGGCCGCCATTTATCCTGAACAGGAAAGTGAACTTCTAGGAGCGGTGAATGAGCCGGAACGTTATTACTCTGATATTTACTATGAAAAAGGCCGGGCTTTGGAAGAAAAATATGGATTTGATACAGGCAGCAGAGATACCTCGCGCCTTATACTCCGTTATTTTTTCCTGTTTTGTGGCCTTACCTGTGCTGCAGGCCTTCTGTTTCTGTATGCGGATATACAGAGCCGAAAACGCTGCCGGTGTATGGAAGAGGATTACAGCAGCCTCCTTCTGTTAACAGAAGAAAAGGAAGCGAAAAATGGGCTTATACAGGAAAGGCTGAAACAGGAGGAAGGAAAGACAAAGGAACTCATAACCGATATTTCCCATCAATTGAAAAATCCTCTTGCCTCTTTGAAAATGAGCTATGAACTGGCTGATACCGGCTGCCTGACATCGGAGGAAAGGCAGATTTTCCTTCAGCAGGGACTTGCAGAAATTATTAAGATAGAACATCTGCTGGATGGTTTCCTTCAGATATCCCGTCTGGAAGCGGGAATGATACATCTGGATCCTGTGGCAGCAAGCCTGAAAAATACCATTATAAATGCCGTAAACAGTATTTATATGAAGGCTTATCAAAAAAACATTTCCATAGAATTAAACGAGTTTACCGATCTGGAAATTCCTCATGATCCACACTGGACGCAGGAGGCTCTGGTGAATGTACTTGATAACGCAGTGAAATATTCCTTACCGGGAAGCCGCATTGAAATACGGGTAAATCCTGCTGTAAGCTATCTGTTTATTGAAGTGGAAGATGAGGGTATCGGTATTCCTTCTAAGGAATATACCCGGATTTTTCAGCGTTTCTACCGCGGTGACATCCCCATGGTCCGAAAGGAAGAGGGGACCGGCGTAGGCCTATATCTCACAAGAAAAATACTGGAAGAACAGGGCGGAAGCATACGGGTAAAAAAGGGGAAAGGGGGAAGCATATTCCAGATGACACTGCCAATGGGATACGTTGGCCGCCCTTCCGGTAACGTATAAAGAGTTTTCTTACAAATCTGTTATCTTTTCTGCAATGTTCCTGTAAGAGAAGCAGGTTATCATTGAATTATCAAAGGATTACAGAGGAAAGGAATACTTTATATGAAAAATATGACTTCTATCTTAAACACGCAGGAGCTTGTCAAACATTATGGTTCCGGAGAGGGTGTGGTAAAAGCTGTAGATCATACCTCCCTGGAGGTACGGCGGGGTGAATTCACCGCCATTGTCGGCCGTTCCGGATCAGGCAAAAGCACTTTGCTTCATTTGCTGGGAGGACTGGACCGACCTGATTCCGGTAAGGTCTTTATTGAGGGAAAGGATATTTTTTCCCTGAAGGATGAAGAACTGGCCGTATTCCGGAGAAGGAAAATAGGCTTTATTTTTCAGGATTACAATCTGGTGCCTTCTTTGAATGTATGGGAAAACATTGTGCTCCCTATAGGCCTGGACGGGAAAAAAGCGGATCGGGAATTCGTAACCTCAGTTATTGAGAGTATCGGTATAGCGGATAAAATAAAGGCTCTTCCCGGCACCCTGTCAGGCGGGCAGCAGCAGCGTGTTGCCATTGCCAGAGCCCTGGCTTCACGTCCTGCCATTATCCTTGCGGATGAACCTACCGGCAATCTGGATTCCAGAACGGAAATGGAGGTTATATCTCTTTTGAAATCCTGCGTGGCTGATTACTGTCAGACCCTGGTCATGATAACGCATGATGAGACTGTCGCGCAAATGGCCGACCGTATTCTCATCATTGAAGACGGAAGGGTGGTGGCAAATCAATGAATACCATTAATACCACAGCCTGGGCAAATTTGAAAAAGAATAAAGGCCGTAATATTCTTACGGGTATAGCAATACTGCTGACGACTTTTCTTATCTTTACCATTACCACATTAGGCAGCGGAATGATCCGTCTGCAGTTTGAGGCTGCCAATCAGCTTTATCCTGCCTATCATTTTATGTATCGGAGCGTCAGCGAAAAAACAGCTGAGGATTTGTCTCATCATGCGGATATTGCAGCCCTGGGTCTTCGGCAGGATACGGCGGAGATAATACTGGAAAATGCCAGATGCCACCTTATTTATCTGGATAAAGCCGGGATTGAGCTGGGAAAGCTTGACCTTGAAGACGGCCGTTTTCCTTCATCGGGAGATGACATGGCAATTTCGGAAGGGATGCTGCAGGAACTTGGGCTCAGCGCGAAAATAGGAGACACTGTAACTCTCAGATTTCAGCCATTAGAAGCCAGCGGCCTGGGGTATGAACAGCAGAAAACCTTCACCATATGCGGTATTCTTCCCACCCCTGAAGCAGAAGATGATATCGCTTACTATTCTGCTTTGGTTTCCCGGGATTTCGTAGAAGAAACTCTCAGGGAACCCGATCGTTTATACAGAACTATGATCCGGCTGCAGAATCCTGAAGATATGACAACAAATGAAATCCTTTATAAAGCAGAATCCATTGCCCGCACTTTTTCCATACCCGAAGAGAATCTTTCAGAAAATACTGCGTATCTGGTGGCCAATTATATCGACCCTGCCTTTTATACAACGCTTATTGGTATTCTCATTGTGGTAGTGCTGGCAGGAATCATTACCATTTACAGTATTTATTATGTGTCTACCATGTACAAGGTACAGGAGTACGGAAAATTAAAGGCATTGGGGGCTACACAGAGGCAGGTGCAGGCCATTGTATTCCGGGAAGGAATCTTTACGGCAGTATTCGCTGTTCCGCCGGGAATTGTCCTGGGAATGGCTGCTTCTCTGAGCGGTCTGTCCTTCCTGCTGAACAGCTTTGCCCGTGATGATCTTTTAGGCAATACCCTGAAGGACATATACGGGAACGGGGAGATTGCTCTGTTTCAGCCCTGGATTTATATTTTTGCTATCATTATGGCATTATGTACAACGGCAATATCCCTTCTGCGCCCGGTTCATATTGCAGGCAGGATTTCCCCTGTGGAGGCAATGCGCTATGATGGTCTCGGGGTATCTCCTGGCAAGGCTAAATCCAGAAAGGGTTATGAAGATGTCAGTCTGTTCCGGCTTATGAAAGCAAACCTTTCACGCAATAAAAAACGAACTTTGATAACACTTGTATCCCTGAGTATAACAGGTATTCTTTTTCTTGGGGTTTCCACTATTTTATCCTGTGCCAATCCGGAGGAAATTGCCCATGATGAAATTCTGTATGATCTGGATCTTTCCATTTATTCTGTCAGCGGAGATAGGATGCGGCCTGAATACGACTGGAGAACTATCCAGCAGCAGAATCCTCTGGATGGCAGCCTGATGCTTCGTATTGGAAATATGCCCGGTGTCTCTTCGGTTATCAGCCATCAGAATACCAGTGTGCTTCTGCAGGATGTATATGATGGGGATTCACTCAGGAGAACCTCCATTTCAGGAATCCCCCGGGTACTGGCCGATACAATGGAAGCTTCTGTCATAGAGGGAAATGTTACCTATGATGAACTGCTTGACGGGAACAAGATAATCCTGAATAAGAAGGCTTTTATATGGTCACCGGACTGGAAGGTTGGAAGTATGATAAGGATGATTGTCCAGGACGGGGAAAAAGAAATTCCGATGGAATTCCAGGTGGCGGCAATAGCGGATCCTCCGGTAAGCCTATATCATTATTCGGCCTTCATGCTTCCTTCATCCGTACTGGAAGAAATATGCAGCAATAATCAAACCAATAGTCTCTCCATAGCGGTTGAAAAAGAAAAGCTTAACCCGGTGGAGGAGAGCATGAGGGCAATAACAGATGAAAATCCTTTTCTGAAACTGCATACCTTTGAGGAAACGAAGAAGGAACAGGAAGAACTGACAGCTTTTTTATCTGCCGTATGTTATATTTTCCTGGCTGTTCTGGGAAGCATCTGTATTATGAATCTGATCAATACCATGGTAAACAGTGTTTATGTACGCAGACGGGAACTGGGCATGATGCAGGCTCTGGGATTGTCGGAAAAACAGCTGTTCACGCTGTTTCAGATGGAAGGCCTTTTTTATACACTTGGAACACTGGTTTTATCCCTGGTTTTTGGCAGTATTGCCGGTTTCCTGTTCTTCCGGTGGGCCAGGGACACAGGCTTCTTAAGTATTGTCAGCTTTCATTATCCCTTTGCACAAACGCTGCTTTTATTCCTCGTCATTATGATCGTACAATTTGGACTGACATGGATACTGGCCCGAAGCTTTCGGAAACAGAGTATTATCGAAAGAATAAAATTTAGTGCCTGAATACAAAAAAGGGAGCTACGGCTCCCTTAATTTGACGGCTTTTGCCGCTTTCCGTTTATTTTCATCCTGCATGGCAGCATAGTGCTTTCTGGTGGTATTCACATCCTTATGGCCCAGGACATCGGCCACAAGGTAGATATCCCCGGTTTCCCGGTACAGATTCGTACCGTAAGTGCTGCGCAGCTTATGCGGGGTGATTTTTTTCATGGAAGTCACTTTAGATGCATACTTCTTAACAAGATTCTCAACACTGCGAACGGTAAGCCTGCGGTTCTGCATGGAGAGAAAAAACGCATTTTCATGGCCGGAGAGTGGAATAATCCGTTCCCGTTCCTCCAGATAATCCTGCAGGGCCGCAGAAACCTCCTCGCCAAAATATACGATATCCTCATATCCGCCTTTTCTGCGTACTTTCAGGCGCTGGTTGTCAAAATCCACATCCTGGATATCCAGCCCCACACATTCAGACACCCGAATACCGGTCCCCAGCAGAAGAGTGAGAAGCGCCAAATCCCTCACCCTGGTCTTATCATGATAACGCTGCTCGTTCTTGGTTAGCTTGTTTCCTTCCTCCACTTCATCCAGAAGAACCGCTACTTCGTTAGGCTCCATCCTGACGATTTCCTTTTCGTGAAGCTTGGGAAGCGGAACAAGGACTGCAGAATTGTTCTCAATTAGTTCATTCCGGAAGTAGTAATTGTAAAAGCTTCTGAGAGAGGCCAGCTTTCTCTTTTTTCCCCGTTCATCATTGGTGTATTCTACGCCGTCCTTAACATAATAGGAGAGATATTCCATATACTCCTCTATGTCCTCCCTTCCGATTTCATCCAGGATAGAAAGAGGAAAGTCTACAATATCTTTTTTGCGGTATACCCCATTGGTTTCATGGATAAACTCAAAGAAAACCTTTAAATCATAGGCGTAGGCTATCCGTGTCCGGGAGGCGGTCACATCCTCGATCCCGCGGAAAAACTGTTTGCAGAAGGGCGGGAGGCCGGCCAGCAGCTCCCGGAGCTTCAGAATATTTTTTTTATTCAGTTCATCATGGTAATTTTTGTTTTCGGCCATTTTTATTCCTCCCCGGCAAAACCGTTCCATTGAAAAGTATTATTATCTGCGCAGGGTATCCGGCGGCGGCCAGCCTGTCATATTGCCATCCTGTATTGCGGTAAACATCCGTTCCTTTACCCCCGGATTCTCCTGGTTCAGCTTTTTTAAAAGCTGTTTCACATATTCCCTTTTGGTATAGCCGTCGGCAGGGCAGGGGCTTTTAACAACAGGCACCTGGTTTTTATTGACAAATCCGATAACATCCGCTTCATTCATATACATCAGCGGCCGTACTACCGTCAGATCCATTCTGTCCAGATAGGTTACCGGGCTGAAGGTATGGAAACGGCCTTCATAAATCAGGGACATGAGCATTGTTTCCACCACATCATCCTTATGATGGGCATATGCCACCTTATTGCAGCCTTCCTTTTTAATAGCTTCATTCAGGGCTCCCTTTCTCATTTTAGCACAAAGAGAGCAGGGATTGGATTCTTTTCGCTGTTCAAATATAATATTGGCAATATCCGTTTTTACAATGGTATAAGGGATCTGCAGTTCCTGTGAGCAAATTGCTTCTATACGGCTTAAATCGAGATTGCCGAAGCCCAGATCCACGGTTACCGCATGAATATCAAAATGTTTCGGATAAAAACGCCGCAGTGCGTGAAGCGCATAGAGCAGTGTCAGAGAATCCTTGCCGCCGGAAATCCCAACAGCAATTTTATCCCCTTCTTCAATCATGTGATAATCGTCCACCGCTTTCCGGACATAGCTTAAAACCTGTTGCAGTCTCATATGTAATCCTTTCTTCTATACAAAATTTGCTGCTTTATAAATCCTAAATAGATATTATACAATTATTTTAGAATAATTTCATTAATTTTGCTTAATTTTTTAAGTGCAGTGGTATATAATGTTCTTACTGACCTACATAAATGGAAGCAAAGCATTCCATGGAAGTAAAGCATTCCATGGAAGTATAACATTCCATGGAAGCAAAACATTCCAAGTAAAAGGAGACCATTTTATATGAAATTCCGCTGGGACAAAAAATATCTTTATTGGGGCATCACGGCCCTCCTTGTCATAGGGGCCAGTATATGCCTCTTTTTCTTGATGTTCCGGGGCGCCAATTTCAAAGACGGCGTGGCCCAAATTATTTCTATTGCCATGCCGATTATTGATGGCCTGGTTCTGGCCTATCTGCTCACTCCGGTTCTGAATTTTATAGAAAAGCAAGCTCTCAGGCATGTTTTCAAAAAAGGACGGCAGGCCCTGACAGATAAGCAGAAAAAATATCTGCGTATGTCCGCAATAGTACTGACATTGCTGTTTGTGGTTCTTATTATTTACGCATTCAGCTCCGTAGTGCTCCCGCAGCTGTTCAAGAGCATTCAGAGTATTGTGTTCCAATTCCCCGTTTATGTAAATAACCTTACCGCATGGCTTCAGAAGGTTCTGGCGGATAATCCGGAAGTGGAATCCTATATTAATGATCTCATCAACACTTATACACCTGAACTCAGAAGCTGGATGAACGATACCCTGCTGCCTCAGATGAATGCTGTCCTCAAGGTCGTTTCCAACTATGCTTTTAACGTACTTAAGGCATTGTGGAACATGATTATCGGCCTGATCATATCCGTATATATTATGGGAAGCAAGGAGAAGTTCATCGGCCAGGCGAAAAAAGCCATTTATTCCGCCATGGATATCAAGCGTGCCAATTCCTTTATTGAAGACATTCGGTTTGTACACCGTACCTTCGGCGGATTTATCAGCGGTAAGCTTCTGGATTCCTTACTTATCGGAATCCTCTGCTTTGCCGGAACAAGTATTATGGGAACCCCTTATCCGGTGCTTATCAGTGTTATCATCGGTGTTACCAATATCGTACCTTTCTTTGGACCTTACCTGGGTGCCATTCCCAGTGCGCTCCTGATATTGATGATCGATCCCATACAGTGCCTTTATTTCCTTATTTTCATTTTGGTTCTGCAGCAGTTTGACGGAAATATACTCGGCCCTAAAATCCTGGGAGACTCCACCGGGCTTTCCAGCTTCTGGGTTATTTTTTCCATCACAATTTTCGGCGGTTTTATGGGTGTGCCGGGAATGGTAATCGGCGTACCAACCTTCGCAGTTATCTACGCTCTGTGCAGACGCTGGATTAACCGCAATCTGGCCAAGAAGAAGCTGCCTACGGAAACCGAGGAATACAAGGAACTGGGCCGAATTGATGAAACGAGCAAAGAGTTCATTCCTTGTCATCCGGTTGAGGAATCTAAAGAAAAGCAGTCTAAGGAAGACAAATAAAATAGAACAGGAGAAGCAGTCCCCATGAAGTTTGTTATTCAAAGAGTCAGCCATGCAAGTGTCACTGTAGAGCAGGAAATTGTAGGATCCATTCAAAAGGGGTTTCTGGTTCTGATTGGTGTAAATAATTCGGATACGGAGGGCATTGCCGACAAAATGCTCCGTAAGCTTCTGAACCTGCGGATATTCGAGGATGAGAACGGCAAAACAAATCTGTCGTTGAAGGATGTAAACGGCGGTTTACTGCTTGTTTCCCAGTTTACCCTGTATGCGGACTGTAAAAAAGGCAACAGACCGTCTTTTGTAAAAGCAGGCTCTCCCGAACATGCCGAACAGCTGTATGAATATATGAAGCATTCCTGTAAAAAGGAAGGTTATCCTGTGGAATGCGGTATCTTCGGAGCCCATATGAAAATAGAACTTGAAAATGACGGGCCATTTACAATTGTGCTGGATTCTGATGAGCTTATGTAACAGCATTCTGAAAGCCACCCGGCATGAGCCGGACGGATGCAGGATTTATAAAAAAGGAGGCGTAAACGACAGCTTTAAAATACTGTTGTTTCGCCTCCTTTCTGTTTGGCAGCATGCTATTCAGAAGCTATTGCAGTGCCTGAAGTATCCTTCCATCTCTTTAACGTTGGCAGAAATTCCATAAGCGCAGATCTTGCTTCCTGTTCTGTTAACTGCAGCCCGACAGACTTATTCCATTCATCCAAATCCCGCAGATTCAGTTCAATCATTTCCTCCATAGTAATATCCTGAGCGAATTTTCCATGCTGATAACAAAAAGAGCAGTATTCCTCTGATTTGCTGCCATCGCACTCTGTTCCTTTATCACTGTCCTTTTCCAGAACCAGACCGCAGCTCTGGCATTGTCCTACCGTATGTCCCAGCAAATAATCTACCGACACCTCAAAGGTTTCAGCTATTAATTTGAGTGTATCTATATTAGGAATTGTGTCTCCGTTTTCCCAGCGGGAAACAGCCTGTCTGGTTACTGATAATCTCCTGGCAAACTCATCCTGGGATATATTCAGTTTTTTCCGTAATTCTAAAATTGCTTCCATTGTCTCCATTCATACATTCCTCCTTTTTGTAATCTTAGCATAGAGTATAAAAGAAATACAAGCAACACGTTGTTGCCCCTCTTGTTGAAAAGGAAGTTTGTCATGTGCTTTTAAGTCCTGTATAATAATAAAAGGATTTCATACAAAGAGAAAAAGGGGATAACTGCAATGTCTGTTACATCAAAGGCAGGTATTGCTGAAAATACGAAGCAAACGCCTGCTCACAGTTTAGGGCAGAACATCACATATATGATATCACTTGCGTGGAGACAGCGCCGTAGCGTAATTGGGCTTACTCTTATAATGGCGGCAGCTGCGATCCTGCTCAGTCTTACACAGCTTTTTATAGTACCGTCTATACTCGGAGCAGTCGAAGCTAAAGTTTCTGTTGCAGAACTTTCTGTAATCATACTCTTGTTTACGGGAGCATTGATATTCCTCAGCGCAGCTCAGGCATATCTGGCATCCTGTTCACAGTTTGGGCGTATTGAAGTCCGCCTTACCATCGGAGCTATGATCCAAAATAAGGTGCTGACCATGTCATATCCCGATATTGAGGATCCGAATGTCAGGAAGAAAATGGATAAAGCTTCCATGCTTGTTACCAGCAACTCGGCTGCCACTGAAGCTATCTGGACGACATTGATGAATCTGTTAAAAAATTCAGTGGAGTTTATTGTTTTTCTTTCTTTGCTTGCTGCATTGAATCCGTTCATGCTCCTTGCCGTTTTGGTCACTGCCATTGTCAGCTTTTTAGTGAGCAATTATCTTAATGGCTGGGGATATAGGCATAGAGATGAAGAGTCGGAATACTCCCGGCATATGAATTATCTCAGCGAAAGTTCCAGGGATTACACGCTTGCAAAAGATATCCGTATTTTTGGAATGGGCAGTTGGATAGAAGATGTATACAACAGCATGCTGCGTCTGTATCGGAGCTTTATCGCCCGCGGAGAACGTATCTATATTTGGGGAAATATTATAGATGTATTACTTTCATTTATGAGAAATGGTATTGTCTATCTTTTCCTGATTGGAGCTGTGATTAAGGGGGAGATGTCCGCCGCGCAGTTTGTGTTGTACTTTAATACAGTGAATGTTTTTACCAGCGGCATAGGCAAGATTCTGACCGGCCTTTCAGTTCTTCGGAAACAAAGCCCCGATATCTCTGCAGTTCGGGAATTCCTGGATTATCCCGAAACATTTAAAATGGAGGAAGGTATCCCAATCACTCCGGACCTGCATATTCCTTATAAAATTGAACTGCGTGATGTTTCCTTCCGTTATCCGGGGGCTGAGAAGGATACACTCACTCATATCAACCTGATGATCAGACCGGGAGAGAAGTTAGCAATTGTTGGTCTGAATGGCGCGGGGAAAACAACACTCGTCAAACTCATATGCGGTTTCCTGGATCCCACGGATGGGAAAGTGCTGTTAAATAATACAGATATCAGAACATACAATCGGCGGGATTATTATCGGCTTTTTTCCGCCGTATTCCAGGACTTCTCGGTTCTTGATGTGACTATCGCCGAGAACATCGCACAAACTGATGAAAATATAAATACAGATATGATGAAGCGATGTATCGGCCAGGCAGGGCTCATGGAGAAAATTGACAGCCTGCCTGATGGTGTGAATACACACCTGGGCAAGGTTTTTGAAGATGGCATTAATCTGTCGGGAGGCGAATTACAGCGGCTGATGCTGGCTCGGGCTCTGTATAAAAATGCTCCGATTATCGTCCTGGATGAACCGACCTCCGCTCTTGATCCAATCGCTGAGAGTGAAATATATAACAAATACAGTGAACTTACGGATGGCCGTATGGCTATTTATATTTCCCATCGTCTTGCCTCCACCAGATTTTGCGACCGCATAATCTTGATCGCAGAAGGGAGTATCGACGAAGAAGGGACACACGATGAGCTAATTGCCCGGAAGGGGCATTATGCGGATCTCTTTGAGATTCAAGGCAGATATTATAGAAAAGGAGGAGCGGACTATGAAAAAGAATAAATTTTCTGTTTCTTTTAAGGAAACGGTTCGCTTCGCACTTCGCGGATTTAAGGTCTGGTGGAGAGAAAATCCTCAAATACTGCTGTCCGTACTGATATGCGGGGTTATTGACGCACTTACGCCTTATGCAGATATTTGGCTGTTGGCTCGATTGATCGATGAAATTGCCGGAGGGCGTGATCCGCAGATGATTAAGGTATATGTGCTGGCATTGATGAGTACAACAGCTATACTTACACTGCTCTGTGCAGGATTGACCCGATGGAAGAATGTTCAGTTAGCCTGTCTTTGGCATACACAGAATAAAGTGTTCATGGAAAAACTTCTGTCGATGGATTTTGCAGATATGGATGACGGCCATGTACAGGAACTTCGTTCACGGATATGGCAAAATACAGACTCAGGAGGTTGGGGACTCTATAAACTCATATATAGTTTTGATGCGATTATCAGATCTGTTATGTCTATTATCGGTGCGATCCTGCTGACTGCATCGCTATTCATACTGCCGGTCACGGCAAGCGGCGGATTAAGGATACTCAATCACCCTGTTTTTATTTTTCTTATTGCTGCCGTCATGTTCGGCATCACATTTGCAGCACCATTGTTAGCTGTCAAGGCAGGTTCCTACTGGGTAAAATATGCGGATGAAAACCAATTGGGAAATCGGCTTTTCGGATTTTGGCTCGGCAATCTTGGGAATGACCGTTCGAAAGCGCTGGATGTACGCATCTATCGTCAGGATATTCTGAGTAGAAACAATTTGAAAAAATATAACCCGTTTATTCCTACCTCAAAACTGGCTAAAGCATCAAAAGGACCTATGGGAGGATACCGTGCCCTGTCCGGAGCTGTGTCGCAGGTATTTGTAGGAGTCGCATATATCTTTGTATGTCTGAAAGCGCTTGGAGGAGCTTTCGGCATAGGTTCAATCGTACAGTACGTGAGTGCCATTATCGCATTATCCGGCGGTTTGTCGATGCTGATTGAGACATTAGGTGATTTAAGGAATAATACCTCATTTTTGCGTACCGTGTTTGAATTTTTAGATCTGCCGAACAAAATGGAGAAAGGGGATACGCGTGTCAGCCAAAACAGCGACACAGGTTATGAAAGGGAATTCCATAAGGCCTAGTTTTGTTATTCAGAAAAGGTAGTGTTGT
>OGXN01000301.1_pt1 | contig 68070 bp, 55 predicted proteins | sample 1576281 | NCBI WGS metagenome assembly OGXN01 (sample SAMEA3541494, study PRJEB24748) | human gut metagenome | biome: human gut; feature: human-associated habitat; material: faeces | place: China | collected 2012
TGGGGTGATCGTGACGATCTATTCCGCGGGGTGAACCCATCCGGTGCCTGGGCCGTTATGCAGGAGGGAAAGCCTCTTCATACGGATTATACCATGGAGAAGGAATGGAACTGGATCCGGGCGGCGGAAAACCTGGAGGAGAGTCAGGGAGCCTTTTTCGGAAGCGGCTATGATCGGATTTTTTATACGGTTTTTCCGTCCAGCCAATATAATTTTTCCTATATTTGTGTGATTAACAGTAAGATGCTCTGGCGGCTGAACCGGTCGGCGCTGATCGGGATCAGTTTTGTCCTGATCATTCTGGCAGGGGGCGCTGTCCTGGTATCCTTTGTGGGAATCCGGAATGATGCCAGGTTCCTTTCCTATATCATGCAGATGCTGGGAGCTATGGAAAACGGTGACTTTTCCGTGGCTAAAAATCTGGAAATCCATACAGAGCATAAAAATGAATATGGAAGGATAGCCATCGCTCTGAAGGATGTGAGCCAGAAGCTGGAGGGGTATATCCGTACGGAGTATGTGATGAAGCTGAAGCAGCAGGAGGCGGCCATGCGTGCCCTGAAGCATCAGATTAACCCTCATTTTCTTTACAACACGCTGGAGAGTATACGCTCCAAGGCGCTGGTGTGCGGGGATGAGGAGACGGCGGAGGCCATCACCCAGCTGGGCAGCCTTTACCGGAAAATTGTCCATTGTCCGGATGTGATAACCATGAAGGAAGAAAAAGATCTGCTGGAATTATATCTGCGCCTCATGTCACTCCGGTTTGCGGGAAATTTTGTGTATCAGCTGGAGCTGGAAAAGGATCTGGAGGGCGTCCGAACCCCGGGGTTCTGGCTGCAGCCGCTGGCGGAAAACTTTTTTTCCCATGGTTTTGACAGAAATAACGAATTCAACCTTCTGATTCTGGAAATACGTTCTGAAGGAGGCGGCGTAAGAGCCCTCATGACGGATAACGGGCTGGGGATTGCAAGGGAGCAGCTTGAAGCGATAAGAAAAAATATGCATGAAGGAAGCGACGATCCGGACGCGGATATAGGGCTCCGGAATGTATATATGAGACTGCAGTATTTTTACGGGGAGGATTTTACTATGGAGATCGGGAACAATCCGGAGGGAGGAGCCAGGATTTCCGTTTATATCCCCACACAGGCAGGCAAGGAGGAGACTGATGTACACGTTGTTGATTGTGGATGATGAGCCAAACATCCTGGAGGGAATCAAACGGCTTCTGGACTGGAAAAGCCTGGGAGTGGGCAGGATAGAAACCGCCCGCAGTTCTCTGGAGGTAATGTCCAATATCCTTGACTGGAGGCCGGATATCTGTCTGATGGATGTCTGTATTGGAAACGATAAAGGGTATGAGGTGATTAACTGTCTGAATAACCTGGGGGTGCGTTCCAATTATGTGATGATGAGCGGTTATGATGAATTCAGCTATGCCTGCGAGGCTATCCGCTGCGGCGCGCTGGATTACCTGCTCAAGCCCGTGGAGAAAAAGAAGCTTTTAGAGGTGATCAGGAAAATCATTGTGGAAAAGCTTCATGGAACCATACCGGAGGAGGATGAAAAGAAGAACTGTGATCCTGTGCTGGATATGGATTATGATGCCATGTCCCCTCTGATACATAAAATCGTAATGATGGTGAGGGTGGAATATGGCGGGCATATTTCCCTGAAAAGCATAGCGGATAAATTCCGGATGAATTCCACCTATCTGGGCCAGATTTTTATCAAGGAAACAGGAATGAAATTTTCCGAATACCTGATGTGCTACCGGCTTTATGTAGCCAGGGAGAGGATCCTGAATTCCGATGAAAAGATCGCAGTGATTGCGGCGGATGTGGGGTATTCCAATATGAATTATTTCTATCAGCATTTCCATGGGTATTATCATACCACGCCGTCGGATATGCGGATGAGAAAGTGAGCAGGGGCGGTAATATAAGCCTGCGGTTTTGTTAAGGCAGAAAAAGAATACACAAAAATAAAAGGAGAAAAACAATGCGTGTAATTATGTTTGACATTGACACCCTGCGGGCAGACCACATGGGGTGTTATGGTTATGGAAGGGATACCACCCCGGTGATGGACAGCGTGGCGGAACAGGGGGTATGCTTTGACAGGTATTATTGTCCGAATGCCCCGTGCCTGCCCTCACGTGCATCCCTGATTTCCGGGCAGTACGGTATCCATAACGGGATTGTGGGACACGGCGGAACCGCCGCGGATATGAGGCTGCAGGGAGCGGGCAGGAGCTTCACGGATGATATGTCGGAAAACGGTTTGTTCATGCAGTTTAGAAGAGCCGGTTTCCATACCGTTTCCTTTTCCTCTTTTGCTGAACGCCATTCCGCATGGTGGTTTAATGCAGGCTTTAATGAATGCTTCAATGTAGGAAACAGGGGAGGGGAATCGGCGGAAATGGTGACTCCCCATGTGCTGGACTGGCTGGAGAGAAACGGTGAGGGGGATAACTGGATGTTACATGTGCATTACTGGGATCCTCATACCCCGTATCGTACGCCGGCGGACTATGAGAGCCGGTTTCAGGATATGCCGCTGCCGGACGACTGGATTACAGAGGACATTTTCAAAGAGCATCTGCTCCATATCGGCCCTCACGGAGCCAATGAAATCAATATGTGGAACGACGATACCTTTAAGCAGTGGCCCAAGCATCCGGGAAGGCTGGAAACAAAAGAGGCGGCAAAGCATCTGATCGATCTGTATGATGACGGCGTGCGTTATACGGATGACAATATCGGCATGATTCTGGATTACCTGAAAGAAAAAGGCCTCTATGATGAAGATTTGGCGATTATTATAACGGCGGATCACGGAGAGGATCTGGGAGAATTCGGAGTATATGGCGAACATGGCATGGCGGACGAACCGGTATGCCGGATACCCATGATCATAAAATGGCCCGGTGTGGAGGGCGGCAGGCACGTGAACGGTTTCCATGACAATGTGGATCTGCTTCCTACCGTGCAGGAGCTGCTGGGGACGGAACGCTTCGGCAGCTATCATTACGACGGCGTTTCCTATGCAGGAACGCTTCTGGAAGGGACAGACTGTTCCAGGCCTTATGAAATACTGACCCAATGCGCCCATGTGTGCCAGAGGAGCGCACGGTTTGATCATTATGTATATATCCGTACCGTACACGGCGGCTATCATCTGCTGCCGGATGAAATGCTGTTTGATCTGGAGGCGGATCCCCATGAGCAGCATAATCTGGCTCAGGAACGGCCGGATCTGTGCGCAAAGGGCGCAAAGCTGATACTCGACTGGAATGATGCCATGATGAAAACCTCGGCATATGATGCGGATCCGATGTGGACGGTTATGCGTGAAGGCGGACCGGAGCACTGCAGGGGACATCTGCAGGCTTATATGGAAAGGCTGAAGGGTACGCCCAGGGAATATGGGATAGAGCTTCTGACGGAAAAATATAAGGGATTTGAATAAGAGGAGAAAAAGCCATGTATTTCATACCACAGCCCAGAAAAATTGAATTTAAGGAAGCGGAAGAAGGGCAAAACGGATTTGTCCTGTCTTATCAGGGATATATCGTGTTGGATCCCTCCTGCGGGGACAGACTCACCCGGCAGGCGGCGCTTGTACAAAAGGTGCTGGAAGAAAAGCTGGGGTTTGCCCTGGCTCTCACAAGAGGGGAATGCCGGAAGGGCGATGTGATTTTGGAGCAGTGCCCGCAGATGGGAAAAGAAGATTATATTCTGACGGTGGATGCGGAAAATGTCCGGATTACCGGAGGGGAAGCGGGAGTCTGGTACGGCTGCCAGACCTTACAGCAGATGGTGGAGCAATGCGGCGCGGTGCTGCCCTTTGTAAAAATAGAGGACGGGCCTGATATCCCCAACAGAGGTTTTTATCACGATGTCACAAGAGGAAGGGTGCCCAAGCTTTCTTTTCTGAAAAAAATGGCCGACCGCATGGCTTACTATAAAATGAACCAGCTGCAGCTGTATATTGAGCATACGTTCCTGTTCCGGGATTTCAGTGAAATCTGGAGGGATGATACGCCGCTGACAGCGGAAGAGATTATGGAACTGGATCAGTACTGCCTGGAGAGAGGAATCGAACTGGTTCCCTCCCTGTCCTGCTTCGGTCATCTGTACAAGGTATTAAGCTCCAAGAGGTACTCTCATTTATGTGAGCTGGAAGGTGCGGATCAGATGCCTTTTTCTCTGCGGGGCAGGATGCATCACCATACCATCAATGTGACGGATCCGGAGAGCCTGGAATTCATAAAGGGAAAAATCCGGGAATTCATGCCGCTGTTTACTTCCAGACAGTTTAATATCTGCGCGGACGAAACCTTTGATTTAGGGAAAGGCAAGAGCAGAGCGGCAGCCGAAGAAAAGGGCGTGGATCGGATTTATATTGATTTCGTAAAGGCTCTGTGCGAATTCCTGGTGGAGAACGGAAGGCGCCCCATGTTCTGGGGGGATATTATATGCGGATTCCCGGAAATGATTAAAGAGCTTCCGGAGGAAACCATATGCCTGAACTGGGGATATGCCAAATATCAGAGAGAGGATGAGACTAAGTGGCTGTATGATGCCGGAGCGGTGCAGTATTCCTGCCCGGGCGCCTGCGGCTGGAATCAGTTCATGTATCTTATTGAGAATTCTTATGAGAACATACGCCGTATGTGCAGCTATGCGGTGAAGTACCATTCCATCGGTGTCCTTAACACAGACTGGGGTGATTTCCTTCATGTCAACCATCCGGAATTCGGTGTTGTGGGAATGATATACGGAGCCGCTTTTTCCTGGAATGGAAATATCCCGTCTTTTGATGAGATCAACAGGCAGATTTCCAGGCTGGAATTCGGGGATGAAGAAGAGAGGTTCGTCAGCATTGCTGCTTCTGTGGCGGCTCAGAAGGCTTTTGACTGGGAGACAGCCATCCGGTTTAAAGAACTGGGAGAGGTTCCGGAATTTACAGAGGATCACAAGGCTTATATATCAGAACACCTGGGAGATATGGACGGAGTGGACGAGAAGAATAAGAGGCTGGAAGAAATCAGCAGGGACTTTTATGGCAGCATCGTTCATTTGAAGGAAGGCAAAAGAGAGCTTGTGAAGCCCTATCTGGCAGCGGTGGATGCCGTCCGCCTGTTTAATGAACTGGGTAAGGTGGTGACAGCGAGGGAATACGGACGTACCTACAGCAGTATGCCGGATGCATGGAAGCTGGCGGAGGAACTGGAAAAATGGCTGTATCATTATAAAGAAATATACCGCAGTGTGAGCAAGGAATCCGAGCTTTACCGGATCCAGGAGCTTATTGTCTGGTGCGGGGATTATCTGCGGATGAAGGAGGAAAAAGAATGACGGAGAAAACCTTACATACGGGCTGGAAAATGCGCCGTCTTGGGGAAATGGAATGGCTGCCGGCCACAGTGCCGGGCAGCGTTTACGGAGATCTGCTGGCTAACGGCAGGATGGAGAATCCTTTCTGGAAGGATAACGAGGATAAAGCCCTGGAGCTGATGGAATATGATTATGAATATACCATGCAGTTTGACTGCCCGGAGGATATTCTGGATAAGGACAGAATCCTGCTGCATTTTGACGGGCTGGATACCATTGCCGACGTGTTCCTGAACGGGGAACATCTGGGAGATGCGTTCAATATGCATCGCATCTGGGAATATGATATCCGTGAAAAGGTAAAGCCGGCGGAAAATGAACTGAGGGTGGTCCTGCATTCTCCCAATAAATATATCCGGGAAGCCTTCCGGGAGTGCCGGACATTGGGAAATGACGATACGCTGGAAGGGTTTGTGCATATCAGGAAAGCCCATTATATGTTCGGATGGGACTGGGGCGCTCATCTGCCGGATGCGGGGATTTTCCGCCCGGTCACTCTTCTGGGGATCGACAGAGGGCGTATCGATAATGTGCTGATATTACAGCAGCATGAGAGAGTGCCGGAAGCCGGCAGCGACAGGGCGATAGCCGCTCTCGGAAACCGCTCCGTCAGCAGGGTGACGCTGCAGCTGCAGGTGACGGAAGAGACGGCAGGGATTACCGACGGTGTCCCGAAGCTGATGGACGTAACCGGAGGAAGGGTTTTCGGCGGATGCGGCCAGCATATGAGCTATCAGGTGGAAATCACAGCGCCTGACGGGACAAAGGCTGTTTATGAGGATTCTCCCGCAGAAATCGTAATAGAAGAGCCGAAGCTTTGGTGGCCTAACGGCTATGGCGCACAGGATCTTTATACCGTCAAGGTGGTTCTGTATTCGGACGGCAGGGAAATAGACTGCTGGGAAAAACGGATAGGGCTGCGTACCATGAACATGCGCAGGGAAAAGGATGAATGGGGAGAATGCTTTGCCCATGAAGTGAACGGAGCGGCGGTTTTTGCCATGGGAGCGGATTACATTCCGGAGGACAATCTTCTGGGCAGAGTGACGCCGGAGACTACAAGGAAGCTTCTGGAAAAGGCAAGGTTTGCCAATTTCAACGCGATTCGTGTATGGGGAGGCGGCTATTATCCCAGCGACTGGTTTTATGATATCTGTGATGAGCTGGGTCTTATGGTCTGGCAGGATTTCATGTTTGCCTGTGCAGTATATGAACTGACTCCTGCTTTTGAAGCCAATATCAGACAGGAATTCATTGAAAATGTGAAGCGGATACGCCACCATGCGTCCCTGGGATTATGGTGCGGCAATAACGAGATGGAGCAGTTTGTGTTTGAGCGCAACAGCTGGCTCACCAAGGCGAGCGAGGTAAGGGATTATTTCCTGATGTTTGAACGGATTATCCCGGAGATCGTCCATACCTATGATCCCCAGACCTTCTACTGGCCGGCAAGCCCTTCTTCAGGCGGCTGCCTGGATGAACCCAATGATCCCAACCGGGGAGATGTGCATTATTGGGCGGTATGGCACGGAAACAAGCCATTTTCAGAATACAGGAAGTATTTCTTCCGGTATGCCTCCGAGTTTGGCTTCCAGGCGTTCCCGTCCCTGAAGACGATAGAAACCTTTACCGATGATCCGGAGGATTATAATGCATTTTCCTATATTTGTGAAAAGCATCAGCGCCAGTACAGCGCCAACGGTAAAATTATGGGGTACATGCAGCAGACTTATAAATATCCTTCCGGTTTTGACACCTTTATCTATGCCTCACAGCTGCTGCAGGCGGATGCCATCCGTTATGGGGTGGAGCATTTCCGGCGCAACCGCGGCCGCTGCATGGGAGCCATATACTGGCAGCTCAATGACTGCTGGCCGGTGGTATCCTGGTCGAGTATCGATTATGAAGGCAGGCTGAAGGCGCTGCATTATTATGCAAAGCGTTTCTTCGCCCCGATTCTTCTTTCCTGTGAGGAACAGGGAATGATGAGCGCGGAAGCCAACATGAACCGGGAACATTTTGAATTTGAAAAATCCATCCGTCTCAATGTGGCGAATGAAACCATGGAAGATGCGCAGGTGACCGTTCGCTGGGCGCTGCGGACTCCTGATGCACAAATCGTCAGGAGCGGAGAGGAAAGCCTTATGGTTCCGGCGCTCACCAGCGTCTGGCTGGATAAAATCCTATTCCCTGAAGCACAGCTTCGTACCAACTACGTGAGTTATGAAATGGAAATGGACGGCGAGGTCCTTTCGGAGGGAACGGTTAACTTCTCTTATCCCAAGTATTTTGCTTATATGGATCCACAATTGAGCTGTGAGGCAGAAGGGGATGTGATAACCGTAAAGGCGCAGGCTTATGCCAAGAGCGTGGAAATACGGAATGAAGAGGATAATCTGGTGCTGTCCGATAACTTCTTTGATATGAACGCCGGTATTAAGCGGGTTCGGGTGCTGGAGGGAAATACGGATAAGCTGATGGTCAGAAGTGTATTTGATATTAAGTGATGGGATTGACTGAATGATTCTCTATCGCAGAGGCAGATGAAATTGCTGCTGATGGCTTTTGTATCCCCATAGACAGACTTTTTTCTTCGGAGGATGACTAGAATATACGAATCAGCTGGTCAAACGGTGGTAATTATTTTAGCTGGAACCAGAGAAAATTTTTATGAAGAATTAAAAAGATATATCAGATAGAGATAAAGGCGTTACTGTGTGCACTCGTAGAGGGTAAACCGTAACGTCTTTTTATCTATCTGTCAGGTATTTTATTTAGTCATATTGCCGTCTTGCTCCTGTATGGAGCTTTGTGATAGTATTTATTTAAGCCGTGCTTCGTATGAATGATATGCAATAAGGAAAAACTGCGGAAAACCATCACGGCATATATGAAAAACAGGGAGGCCAGTAATGAGCAAAAGAAAAGTTTTATTCCTGATGACCGATTCCCAGCGCGCGGATATGCTTGGCTGCTATGGTAATCCGGACATGCATACACCGAATCTGGACAGGCTGGCGGAACAGGGAATCCGTTTTGATAAGGCGTATACCACACAGCCTCTGTGCCAGCCGGCCAGGGCGGGTATCTTTTTAGGCTGTTATCCTCATTCCTGCGCGTCATGGTCCAATTCCATGGGTGTTTCCGGGAATGTGCAGAGTATCGGAAAGCGTCTGTCCGATCATGGGGTACATACGGCCTATATCGGTAAATGGCATCTGGACGGAGGCGATTATTTCGGCCTGGGCAGATGTCCGGAGGGCTGGGATGCAGATTACTGGTATGACATGAGAAACTACCTGGAGGAGCTTACTCCGGAGGAAAGAGTGATATCCAGGAGGACGGACAGTATTGAAAAGTATGATATTAAAGAGGAATTTACCTTCGGCCACAGAGTGGCGGACAGGGCGATAGATTTCCTGAAAAATTATAACGATGAGGATTTCTTCTGTGTGGCATCTTTTGACGAGCCTCACGGGCCATATCTGTGCCCGAAGAAATATGTGGATATGTATGCGGATTATAAGCTGCCCCGTCCCGGGAATTTTGATGACACCCTGGAAGACAAGCCGGAATTCCAGAGACTGTGGGCCAGGCCATTCCGCCATCTGACGGAGGATCCGGAGTTCAGGGCTTCCCATAAGGAATTTTTCGGCTGTAATACTTATGTGGATTATGAAATCGGAAGGGTGCTGGAAGCGGCGGAGAAATATGCGCCGGATGCAGTGATTATTTATACGTCGGATCACGGAGACATGCTGTTTTCCCATTCCCTGACCGGAAAAGGCCCGGCGCCTTATGAAGAGAATGCGCGGATCCCTCTTTTGATCAAAGGATTTGGAAGCAGGGTGGATGAGAATCCTGTTTCCCATATCAATCTGGCTCCGGCTGTCTTTGAAATGATGGGGATTGATATCCCGAAAGCCTTTGAAGGAAAAAGCCTGTATCCGGAGCTGGAAGACAGCAATGTGCGTGTGAATGACCATATTTTTGTGGAGTATGGAAGATATGAAGTGGATCATGATGGATTTGGATCCTTCCAGCCCATGCGCTGTATTTTTGACGGCAGGTATAAGCTGGTTATCAATCTGCTGGATACGGATGAGATGTATGACCTGCAGGAGGATCCGGATGAAATGGTGAATCTGATTCATGAGGAAAGGTTGAGCGAGATCCGCAATAAGCTTCATGAAGCCCTGATTGATCAGATGTACCGGACAAGGGATCCCTTCCGTTCGTATCATTGGGAGGATCGGCCATGGCACAGAATGGAGCGTAACTGGGACAGCCGCCATATGACCAGACAGAGGGAAAATGAGGAATATGAACCCAGACAGCTGGATTATGACACCGGACTGGAAATGGAATCCGCAGTAAGAAAAAAATAAAAAGGCTGTAAAAAGGGAGGAAGCCAGTACCCATGGGGTACTGGCTTGAGTTATGAAAAAGAGTATCTATATTGAAAAAGCGTTATTGGCTTTCTGTGATTATAGGATACCTTATAATTGTGACCTTTTTGTGTTATACGATTGAAGTTTCTGTGAAGTAAAACGAAAGATTTTACTAATTATTATTTAAGAAATGGGGAATCGCGCAGTCCGGTATTGCATAATCAGAGAAAAAGCTGTGACAAGAAAGCGGGTGAGGAAGAGAGCATGGCGGCGGAAGCAAGAGCTGAGTAAAATAGAAAATAAAGCCGGTATTTTTACGGATGGATTGTAATATATATATCTTTTTGTTATAATACTACATATTGTGATTTAAAAATTTAACTGAGAAAGGAACAGGTGAGCAGAATGAGTAAATATGTTTGTGACGTTTGCGGTTATATTTATGATCCCGAATTGGGAGATCCGGATAACGGAATTGAACCCGGAACCGCATTTGAAGCTCTCGGAGATGATTGGGTATGCCCTTTGTGCGGCGTAGGCAAGGATCAGTTCTCTGTAACGGAGTAAGAGTATAAATCATGAAAAGGGACAGCGTCTGCGGAATAAATGCAGACGCTGTTTTTTTGAAAAAAAAGATATGTCCAGGCCGGCTGAACTGCCGGCACAGAATGCAGGGAGAACGGTCAATTCTGTTCCCACTCGTTTTCCTGCATTTTGGAAAGAAGCGTCCGGCCCTCCTGAAACAGCCAGAATGCCGCATGGATGCAAGGCTGGGCAAGCAGCAGGAAGACGATCATAATGAGGAAGCTCTGCAGGGTAAGAGGCTGGGTGCCGAACAGGCTTCCGGCAGGCATAATGCACAGAAGAGAGGCGGCGGCCATGCTTCCCCAGATAGTCCAGCGTTTCCAGTCAAAAGGCTTGCAGACCTGAAATAAAACAAGAAGGCCTACAAAAAGAATGATTACCGAGGAAATATTGTAAAGCTGGCTTATGGGCAGGTCAAAGGCAAAGGCAAATAATTCCACACCCAGAATCAGCGCCAGATTGGTTAATCCGCCAGGGAGTGCTTTATAAAATATGTTGCTGAGAAAATGTCCTTCAATACGGCTTTTATTAGGCTCCAGAGCCAGGAAAAAGGCTGGGACGCCGATGGTGAGCGCTCCTATGAGAGACAGCTGCATTGGCAGGAGCGGGTAGGGAAATCCGGCAAAAAGGCTGATTAGGGACAGGAAAAAGGAAAATATATTTTTTACAAGAAACAGGGAAGCGGCTCTCTGGATATTGTTGATTACACGGCGTCCTTCTCCTACAATGGCGGGAAGAGAATGAAAATCAGAATTCAGGAGCACCAGCTTGGAAATCTGGCAGGCTGCCTGGCTGCCGGAGGCCATGGCTATGCCGCAGTCCGCTTCCTTTAAGGCGAGAACATCGTTGACACCGTCACCTGTCATTGCTACCGTATGTCCTTTTGCCTGTAATGCCTTCACCAGCTTGCATTTTTGTTCAGGAGTTACCCGTCCGAAGACGGTATATTTTTCTGCGGCGGCTTCCAGGCTGCTGTCTGTTTTGAGCTGGGATGCATCCACATAATATTTGGCGCCTTCAATTCCTGCCTGCTTTGCCACTTCCGATACGGTGGAGGGACTGTCGCCGGAAATAACTTTGATACAAACACCCTGTTCTTTGAAATAGCGGAAGGTTTCCGCAGCTTCTTTCCGAAGCCTGTTGGTTATGATGACGAGGGCCATGGGATGGAGCGCGGATTCGGTCAGACCGCTTTTTTCAGGGATTCCGTCATAGGCGGCAACGAGCAGGACGCGGAACCCTTCCTCTGCCCAGGGCTGTATTTCTTTTTTCAGTTCTTTTATCCGGGAACCCATAATGAATTCCGGAGCTCCCACAAGGAAGCTGCCCTGTTCCTGGAAAGTGACGCCGCTCCATTTGGTCTGGGAGGTAAATGGGATGATGTCCCGTATGCTCCACTCGGTTTCTTCACGGAAACATTCGGCCAGAGCCTGTCCGGTTTCATTTTCCGCATGGGAGCCGCTGTAAAAGGCAGAGAGCATTTCCCGGACTGTTTCCCGGGGATATGTTTCTTCATCCAGATAGATCAGCTTGTCCACGTCCATACCCGGTTCGGTAATAGTCCCCGTCTTGTCCACGCACAGCGTATCAACCCGGGCGAGAATCTCCACACAGTTCATGTCGCGGACAAGGACCTTCCGTCCGGCGAGATTCATCACGCTCACAGCTATGGCGATGCTGGTAAGGAGATACAGACCTTCGGGGATCATGCCGATCAATGCTGCAACAGTGGCTTCGACCGCTTCTTTTTCGGGTATTTTCAGAATAAAATACTGATTGAGGAACAGACAGATACCCATCGGGATAAGAAGGATACCGATAATGCGGATTAATTTATCCAAAGCCTTCATCATTTCAGATTTGGCTGTCTTCACATTACTTTTTGCCTCATGTGCCAGCCTGGCGGCATAGGAATCCTCTCCAACCCGTGTCAGCTGGGCAAGGCAGTGTCCGCTGTTGATGAAGCTGCCGGATTTCAGTTCTTCGCCGGGAGCCCTGGGGACAGCATCTATTTCTCCGGTAAGGAGCGATTCATTTACCGTCACATCACCGAAACGGACAACAGCGTCCGCACAGATCTGGCTTCCGCTTTCAAAAATAACAATATCGTCCCGGACAAGCTGTGAGGAAGGGATTTCTTCAGAGATTCCATTCCGCAGACAGGGAACCTTCTGTTCCGCCAGGAGAGTGAGGCGATCCACCGCCTGCTTGGAACGCAGCTCCTGGAAGATTCCTATTAAAGTATTGGCTATAATTACAAACAGAAAAAGCAGGTCGCTGTAGGAGCCTACAAGAACCAGGCAAACGGCCAGGATGAGAAATATCAGATTAAAGAAAGTAAAAACATGGGAACGGACTATTTGCCATGTGGTTTGTGTAGGGGAAGAACTGCCCTGGTTAACATAACCAAGCTCTATCCGCTGCTGTATTTCTTCCGTATTCAGCCCCTGTTCTAAGTCAGTGTCCAAGGGGGCCAGCTCCGGGCGAGGTATATTATTATCTTTTACTTTTCTCATTTATTGATACTCCTTTTCACTTTAGTACAATAAAACACGACATATTTATTATAGAAAAGGAAGAACACCAATTTCACATCAAAATCTATGGTGTGAAGTTGGTGTTCTTTGTGCTGCATAATATTTACAAAAAAGGAAAGCTGTGGAAGAAAGGAGGTATTTGTTTGATCGCATTGATTGTTGATAAAGATATGGACAGCAGGATACGTCTGAAGCATTTGATACAGGAGAATGCGGAAGAATGCTGTGTTCTTGAATTCCCTGGCGGCAGACAGGCTATGGATTATGTGTCCGTGCCCGGCCGGGAGGCAGATTTTTTATTTACGGAGGTGGAATTGAAGGGAATGAGCGGCTTTACCTTATGCAGGAATATGAAAAAACTGCAGAATCAATGCTATCTCACGCTTATGAGCAAAAAGGATGATTATGCTTATGAAGCCTGGCTGTACGGGGCAGATAATTATCTCATAAAACCCTTTGACGGAAACAGGATTAAAGCTATTTTGAAGGATGCCTTACGAAAAAAAAGATAAACTGGAGGAATACATATGAAAAGGATAAAAATTCTTATAATGGTTATCTCTGGTATCCTGTTGCTGCTGCTGGCAGCCTGCAGCTTACAAAAAGAAGCCGAAGGCGGGGATGGAACTGCCGGAGGGGAAGAAATAGTCAATCCCATGGAGGAAGTGAAGGATATTACGGAGCTTCAGGATAAGATGTCCTTTATGATGCTTGCACTGCCCGCATATTACGGAGAAGAGGACAGCAGGTATTATATTGTGGGAAAAACGCTTGCAATGATTCAATGCCGGGTGGCCGATCATGAGGTGGAAATACGGCAGCAAAAAGGGAGCGGAGATATTACGGGCATCTACCAGATGACTTATCAGGATGCGGTCTATGAGGGCATCGCCTATCACTATGGGGTAGGAGAGGATTTCCATGCCGCATGGTGGGAAAATGGCGGATATTCCTATTCTGTTATGGTTACGAATATCTCTGAGCAGGACTTTATCAGCGAATACGCGGAAACCCTGGTGAGCCAGTCAGTATTTAATCGCGATTATGAAACGCAGAACGTACAGTAGGGACATGAGGATTTGGAAGCGGGCGGCGGCCATGGGAAAAATTCTTTATGAAAAAAAAGAAATCATACTGGCGGTTATTGTGGGAATTTTCTTTGCATGCATGATGCTCTTATCCCTTACATATAAAGAAAAAACGGGGGATATTGACCGGCTGTATATCAGCGGAACTTTTGAAAGCGGAGAAATCACCGGAAATGTGGAAAAAAAGACTTATGGGAAAATACTTTCCGGTCATTCCGACTCTTTGACTGTGAGAGGTCATTTTAACAGGGATATTCCCTATGGCTCCCAAATCTTTTTATATCTGTATGGGTTCCGGGCTGCTGTATTGGTCAATGGAGAAGAAATACCTGTTAATGAAAATGTGGTATGGCCTGATAACAGAATATACATGGCCGGAGGGCGATGGCAGAGTATATACGCAAACGGAATCCGCAGGGATGATGAAGTGGAGATAAGGATAACCGGTCTCTTGTCACGGGGAGGAAAGAAAAATCCGGGTATTTTGGTGGATAATCTTTATGTCGGCGACAGATACAGCCTGTTCCGCCTCCAGCTGGAAAAAGCAGCCCTGAAGGTAGCAGGCGCTTTTATACTTTTGTTCATGGGGCTCTTTCTTATTTCCGGCCTGATTCTGCTTAAAGCAATCCGGATACCTGTTTCCAACAGCTATTTGGCAAGCGGCGGCCTTCTTGCAGCAGGCGGCGTCTGTTCGCTCATTGACTTCAAATATATAACTCTGATATGTGATAATATATTTATACTGGATATACTGACAGAACTGTCACAGCTTCTGATCCTTTTATTCCTTCTCATGTCCCTCCGTAATTATGTTAAGGAAGAAAAAAGATATGATCTTATATCGAAACTGCTGTACATATGGGAACTGCTGATCATCATATATTGTCCGCTGCGGCTGTTTGGCATCGCAGATACGGTTATTTTTTCGGGGGTATCGCTCCTGGCGGCGTTCTTTCTCTGCCTGATTGCTTTTAGCTGTCTGCTGGCTGAAAACAAAGGGCAGCAGGGGAAGCGTATAAAAATGGTGCTTCATTCTGGAATGATACTCCTTTTATGTATATTGCTGGAAATTATTAACTGTTGTTTTACGCAGCAGTATTGGATATTGTTATTTGAAGGCGGTCTGTTTTACTATACGGTTATTCAAATATATGCGATTGCCGGTTATACAAAGGAAAGGATGGAAAAAGCCAGGATGGCGGATCAGCTGGAGAAGGAGCTTGTGCAGAGCCAGATTTCCATTCTTCTCAGCCAGATACAGCCCCATTTTATTTATAATGTTCTGGTGGTTATTAAGCATCTGTGTGATGTGGACACCAGTCTTGCCAAAGAAACAATTACTGAATTTGCCCTTTATCTGAGGGGAAACATGGATTCGCTGGGGAAAAAGCAGAATATTCCTTTTGAGGAAGAAATGAAACATGTGGATGTGTATCTTTCCCTGGAAAGAAAACGGTTTGAAGATAAAATAAGGGTGGAAAAGGATATCCGGGTATGGGATTTCCTGCTGCCGACCCTTTCCATACAGCCAATTGTGGAAAATTCCATACGTCATGGTATTACGAAAAAGGAGGACGGAGGGACAATCCGGATTGCCACATGGGAAAATGAAGAGGAAATCATTGTTGAGATTTCAGATGACGGTGTATTCAATATGGATTATCAGGGGCCGGAAAGGCGCAGCCACATCGGAATCGACAATGTAAGAAAAAGAATACAGGTTATGTGCGGCGGCAGAGTGGAGGTCGGTATGGGTGAAAAGGAAGGGACAACAGTAACCATACACCTGCCGAAAGGGGATGAGGAAGATGAATCATATCATAGCGGCAGATGATGAAAAATATGCTTTGCTTGAGCTGACGGAAACATTGAAGGAGGCATGTCCGGATTATGAGATAGACAGCTTCAGGAAACCGGCGGAAGCTTTGGAGTTCGCGGCGCGTCATCCTGTGGAGATTGCCTTTTTGGACATTGAAATGGGTGTTATGAGCGGGCTGGAGCTGGCCAGGAGGCTGAAAAATATAAATCCGAGAATCAATATTATTTTCGTGACCGGTTTTTCCCAATATGCTTTGGAGGCTTTTAATGTGGAAGCCTCAGGCTATCTTTTAAAGCCGGTTACCGCAGAACAGATTGCAAAAGCGATGAATTCCCTCCGGTATCCGGCTGAGAAAAAGCCGAGTGAGGGAATAGAAGTGCTGACGTTCGGTAATTTTGAAGTGTTTTACAAGGGACAGGGGATTCATTTTGCCAGAAGCAAATCCAAAGAGCTTTTTGCCTATCTGATTTATAAAAAAGGAGCGGCATGTTCGCTCAGGGAGATAGGGGGTATCCTCTATGAGGATAAGGAATGGAGCTATTCCCTGCAGAGCCAGCTTCAGAATGTGATTTCCGCCATGCTGAAGGCTTTTAAGGATATAGGCAAAGGGGATATTATCCTGAAGAAATATAACAGCATATCGGTGGATATCAGCAAAATAGACTGTGATTACTACAGGTTTTTAAAAGGGGATCCGGAGGCGGTCAATTCTTATGGCGGCGAATTTATGTCAAATTACAGCTGGGCGGAATTCGTTATAGGATATCTGGATAATAAGACAATGTATCGGATTGATACCTGAGCCGCCTCTGCAGGGCCGCTGGGCAGGCACCAGCAAAAAGGCGGATTCTGCCGGCAATAAGATCGGAATTACAAATGAAAAAAGGAAAGAAGAAAGCATGAATACAGATAAAAAGGATGGGTTATCCAGAAAAGATTTACAGTCGGAATACTTAAAGCAATATAATGATATGATTAACCGTACGAACCGGAATTCCTTCCGGTACGTATCACTTATGAGCCTCTTTGTTTTTCTGGGGATTATGGTGATATCCGCATGTACCGGACATTTCGGAATTCGTTTTATTCTATATTCTTCGGGCGCTGTTTTTACTCTGATCATGCATCTGCTGTTTCAGCTGGATGTAAAAAAGGACAGCCGCCATGTTATGGGATTGTATTATTTGTACTGGCTGGGGCTTTTTGCGGTTACCAGTATATCGGGAAGCTTCCTACTTCGGGAAAGAAATGCCGCGTCAATTTGTATTATCCTTCTGGCCTTCAGCGCAATCGTACTGGACAGTACACAGAGAATGACGCTCTTTATGCTGGTTGTGGCCGTTCAGTTCTGTATTACCAGCTTTATTATGAAGGATTTTTCCATTGCCCTTGATGATTTTTTCAATGTGGTAATAAGTTTTATCACAGGATTCTTTCTGTGCAACTATCTGGTAAGGATGAAGCTGAATTCCATCAAAAAGAATGGAAAGCTTCTGTGGAGACATGAAATGGATCCTCTTACAGAGGTCTACAGCAGGAAAACGGCGGATGAAAACATTCCCAAGCGTCTGGCGGGGAATAAGAAAAATGCGGCGGCCATCCTTGTGGGAATTGACCGGTATGAGGAAATGCGGAAGGAATACGGGACTGTCATATGTGACAGGCTTCTGGTTGACGTTGCCCACAGCCTCGCCAAAATATTTTATGACTATGAATATATATGCAGGTATGGGAAATCGGTTTTCCTTGTGTTTATTCCGGATTTGGAAAATTCTCATTTTGTGGTGAATCAGATGGACGAGGTGACGGAAGCCATGGAATGTACGATTATTAAGAAAGGAAAAGAATACAGATTCAGTGTGAGCGCGGGTGCGGCGATGATAGGGAAAAAAATCCACACATACGAGGATTTGTGTAAATATGCGGAATACGCCATGCTGTCGGCGGAACAGAAAGGAGGCGGATGCGGAGTCCTGTGGAAAGAAGAAAATAATATGGCATGAAAGCGGACGGGATGACACAAGTTTTAAAAACAAAAATATTACAAATGGAGGAAACTATGAAAGAATTACGGATACAGAAAATAATGGCGGTGATAATGACGGCAGCATTGCTGCTTACGGGATGCTCTTCCAATACAGCAGGCGGCAGCAGTGAACCGGATACCGCGGAAAAGAAAGAAACGGCTGCTGTGCAGACCTCTTCAGCAGAGGAGGATATGGCAGGAGAGGCTCTGACAGAAGGTACCGTGTCGGAACCCGCAGAAACCGCGGCGGAGCAGGCCGAGCTGCAAAAGACAAAGGTAGGGTTTTATAATAATTGCGAAGATAAAGTATTTACTGAGCTGTATATAGGCTATTTTTCGGAAAACGGCAGTGAAATAATCACAGAGAATCTGCTGGCAGGCCCCGAGGCGGAGGACGCAAAGGGAAATGCCGAGACATATGCACTGGATTATGGATGTTATGCCCCTGAATTTGAGGTTGAGATGCCCGGAAATACAGGTGTGGAGATAACTGCGGTGACGGAAGATGGGGAAAGGGTTACATTTGAAGAAAGTTCCAACGGCTGTTTTATCGATCCGGCAGTCGAGCACAATCTGATAACGCTGTTCTTTGCGGAGGATAACACTCCGGTTGCGGAAACAATGAATGATTAATATGTCTGTCCAGAAGGGTATCTGAGTAATGAGCATATTCCGGTAAACAGGGAATATGCTCATTCTTAATTGGACATGAGGATGACCGGCAGAGTGCGGCATCCGTTGTTTCATATCCGGAAGGATTCCGCAGATAATATATTGACGACAAAGCCGCCAGGTAATATAGTCAGATCAGGGATGTAATAGGACGGACGCCGGCAAGAGGCGGATTCTGAGAGGGTAAGCGGGGAACAACAGATCATGTGGAATATTAAATATGTAAATATATCTTTTGAAGTATGGGGAGGGATTCTCTCATTTATTATAATGTTCTGTACCATGCTGAGGGGAAATGTAAGGGATGAGCTGAAATGGCCATTTAACAGGCTGGCATTTTGCAATGGAATCATGCTTTTAACGGATGCGGCGGCATGGGGATTTAAAGGCTCTCTGAATGAACTGAACCGTGTGATAGTGATTGCTTCCAATTTCCTGACCTTCGTGTTTGGTTATTTTATGCTAGCGGCTTTTACCGATTACCTGGTACGCTACCTGCAGGTAAAAGGGTTTGTTAAGATTAAGCTGAACCGGGTGGTATTGGGGTTATGCATGGCCGGCGTGATTATGGTCATAGTATCCCAATTCACTCATATGTACTATATTATTGATGAAAATAATATGTACAGGCGGCAGGATTATTTTTGGGTCTCCCAGATATGGGGAGTGATGTGTATGGCGATCAACGCCTATATCCTGATCCGATACAGGGCATATATGGGAAAGGGGGAAATGCTTGTTTTTTCCTCTTACATTATCCTGCCGGTCCTGACAATGGGGATTCAGATATTTGTTTATGGGCTCGCTCTTCTGAATATGGCAACAACCATTTCTCTTGTCATGGTTTACATAGGGATCCAGATGGAGCAGGCACGGATTTTAAAGGAAAAAGAACTGGAATTGTCGGAAAGCCGTATAGCGATCATGCTGTCGCAGATACAGCCGCATTTTTTGTACAATACGCTGACAGCTATCGGCTGTTTATGTGATATAGACAGCAGCAGGGCTAAAAAAGCGATTATAGATTTTTCAGAATATCTGAGAGGAAATCTCGATTCTCTTTCTCGGACAGCCTTAATTCCTTTTGAAAAGGAACTGTCCCATATTTCTATTTATCTTTCACTGGAAAAAATGAGATTTGAGGAGGAACTGACAGTCCAGTATGATCTTACGGTTACAAATTTTCTTCTGCCGCCTTTAACGGTACAGCCTCTTGTTGAGAATGCGGTCCGTCATGGCATCAGTAGAAAAGAAGGCGGCGGAACCATCATAATTGCCACAAAGGATACCGGGAAATATATAGAAATAACGGTTACGGATAATGGCACCGGCTTTGATATGGACAAACTGGATAAGGAGGATCGGGTTCATGTAGGGCTGCAGAATGTGAGGAAGCGTCTGCAGATACAGTGCGGAGGGAGCCTTAAAATCGAAAGCTCCCCCGGAAACGGGACCCGGGTAATCCTGGCCATTCCCTATGAGCACCCTCAGGTCTCATAATATTTTTTCTCAAATTCTTCCCAGGAACGGCTGAATTCATGGTTCATAAAGGCTTCCTTCAGGCCTGTAATCTGTTTCAGCCGAAGAACCTCATCCAGCTCCATTCCCAGCTGGGAACATATTTTTTCATCGGACCAGCCGGAGCGGGTGAGATCCATGATGATGGCGCTCATGGGCCGGATTCCATGGGTCCCTCTGGCGCGGTTATGCCGGATGGTAGCGGCAATCCTCTGATCCAGGGGCTTATTTAAGGTGGTTACAGGCAGATAGCCCTGTATCCGGTGCTGGATGTCAGGGTATTCCCTGGCTATGCGGTTGCGGTGAAAGCCGTCCACAATCTCCCGGGTGCCGTTGCGCATATCGTAGGTGACGATGGGCATGGTGTAGCCATCCTCCCGGATGCTGGTATGCAGAAGCTGCATTTCCGGGGAAGGAATCCGGTTGGGATTGTATTCATTTGCGTGTACGGCTTCCTGTTTTACCCAGAGTACGCAGTCCGTAGGCTCATCCCGGAAAGGGCTGACCTGGGAGATGCCGTCACGTATCCGGTTGATGGCGTCCACCTTTTCGTCTAGATCTTCGATAGAAGAAATGTATTGCTGTATTTCATTTATCAGGTTGTTGATGTCCATACTGGCTCCTTTTGTATCCTCAGCTGTGTGCTGTCTTCAGCCAAGTTTATGATGGTGCCGGATCGCTGTCCGGTAATTGTGACGTTTTCCTGGCAGGGGGTGACGCGTTCCATAGTCAGGTAGCAGCCCCTCCGGGACAGCTGGCGGAAGTCATTCCTCCGCAGGATTGTAAGAAGGCGGGGGTTGGAGGTGGTCATACGGATAGAGGGAAAGGAGAGGAGCATGTCCTCCACCATGAAGGCGCATACCTCCGAGTGCCGGTATTCATGAATGACATAAACGCCCGAAATTATGGTAAGCTCTTTCTTTTCCTCATGGCCGTAGAAGCCGGCAAGCACTCCTTCCTCATAAAAAAGCCGCCATTCCTTTTCTTCGGTATTAATCAGATAAGGCATTTCATCCCGGTATTTCTTTTCCGCAAAAAATTTTCCCATGATGGAATAGAATTCGGTTCTGTCATAACCCTCGTTATACTCTTTCTTTTGTAAGTTCATCCTCAATCCTCCCGGCAGCGTCACGCAGCTGTTTGTTTGTGGACTGGATATCCCGCCGGATAATCCCGGCATATTTTTTCTTCAGTTCAAACAGTCTCTTTACGTCTCCTTTTGTTTCGCTGAAGCTTAAGCCGGACATCCAGAAGTCATTTTTTTCGATTGCCCTGGCGATGCGCTTCCAATAGGGAGCGCGGCGGAAGCCCTGGATATCCCATTTGTCATCAGGCATGGAGGATGGGGTGATTCCTGCTTCTTTTTCCCACCAGGCAAAGAATTTTTTTATTTTTGTATAATAATGATCCCGTACCTCCGGCGCATACAGGCCCAGGCTTTCCAGAAGAAAAACCGCATATTGTTCCCAGGACATGGAATCCGGTTTTTCAGATCGGATATTGCCGAGGAGGCTGGTCCGGCAGTAAATATTGCCGAAATTGACTCCTTCCACGCGGTGCAGGACCTTTTCCCAGGTTTCGGGTTCCAAATAGCGGAACTGATCAAGGCCTTTGCGCTGGTCGTCTCCATAGGGCTGGCAGAGGCGCTGTTCACTGATGGAGACGCCGTTTTTATACATGAGCTCATATATGTAATTAAATTTCAAATCGAATTTTGCCACGGCAGTCCAGTCATCGGCGGCGGACCAGTCGTAAATGGGATAGAAGTTCCAGCAGTCCGTGGGCTTGTCATGGATTTTGATCCGGGTGGTCCAGGGATAGTCAAGATAGCGTTCCTTGGTGTTGCTGATAATGGTGCGAAAGCGGTTCAGGCTTTCATCTGAACGGATGCCGATGCCGGCCGCAGCCGGCCCCCCGCGGCTGACGGAAAACCATTTGGCAAAATAGAGGATGAATTCCTCAAATTCCATCCCCCGCCGGAACCAGGTCCATTCTTTAGGGTAATGATCTTCCGTTATCAGGCAGACATCGTCCCGGTCGGGAAGGGGGCGCACCCACTTGTCACGATCCTTTTTATCCCAGCAAATCCACTTCGGGCAGATGGCGGAGGCGGCGTTTCTGAGGGACAGCGGCAGCGCCACCCAATACCAGCGCTCGGTCACATCCCTCGTACATTGAATCAGCTCATCCACATGGGTAATGGTGGCCTGATACTGGGCTTCCAAATCAATGTAGAGGACCGACAGCTTTTTCCCCAGCCGTCTGGCGGCCTGGGCTGCAAGCTGCAGCATAATGGAGCTGTCCTTTCCCCCGGAAACGGAAAAATAAATATGGTCAAAATGCCGGAAAATGGTTTCATACCGTTCCATGGCAGCCTCATATACATTTTTATCTGAGTAAATTTTAGGCATTTCGAGCTTCCTCCAAATCATCACAATCCATCAGCCCTCTGTTCTGCTTCTGACAATAAATCCATTCCGCAATGTGGTTTTTATTTTCCATATTTTTGATGTCATTACGGAAAGCCTCCAGAAGCTTTTCCTTACGGTACAGGCAGCCCAGGATCCTTTCATCCAGCGTATTGTAGGCACAGATATCACGGATATGGATATCCTTTTCCTGGCCGATCCGGTGTATCCGGTCCTCGCTCTGCAGGCGGGTGGCCAGGTCCCAGCTGTTGGAGAAATAAATAATATTGTGGCAGAACTGCAGATTCAGACTGTAGCCGGCGCAGTCACGGTTGGCAATGAGGAAATTGGCCCTTGTTTTAAAGGTTTCCAGATTCTGCATCCTTTTTTTCATGGGGATGGAACCGTCAAAGCGGGCGATTTGTTCTTCCCCGTATTTGACGGATAAAATACGGCATAATACATCAATTTCATAGGTATAGTTGCAGAAAATGATGTATTTACTCCGGTTGTCAATGACGGACAGGAGCCTTTGCAGCCGGGGATTGTCCGCAGGGTTTTCGAAAAACGGCTGCGTTACTATATGCTCATACCCGGTATCGCTCCTTTGGAAAAGCACCCGGAAACCGCTGGTAACCGCCTGCAGTCCGGCAAAAAGCCGGTAGATGCTCTCCGGATGCAGCTCGTTCAGGTGAAAAAGAAGGACGTCGGCCACCTGATTGTAATGTTCGTTCTGCTTCCGGGTGAGGGAAAAATAGTTTACGGAATAGCTTTTGTCGGGAAGGACAAGGCAGTCCTTTTTGGTCACCTGCACGGTATAGGGTGAAATCTTCCTGGCAAGATAATCTGTATTCAGGCACCGGATGATTTTCTGGGGAATCTCCGGATCAAATTCTATATGGTTGGCGGCAAAGGACCAGTAGGTCTTATAACCCAGAATCCTCCAGTCAAGGATGTGGAACTGGGCGTATAAATCGGCCTGGTTCTTTGAAATCGGCATACCGTTGAGTATCAGCTTGTAATCACAGTGTGAGGAAAGATAATCAATATTCTGCGTCCGGTAAGCGTAGGGATTCTTGATCAGCAGGCTTTCATCCACCACCAGGTAGCAGTGCTCCCGTTCGGTCAGCAGGCGCAGGTAGCTGTTGGCATGTATGCTGCGGGACAGGGTTTCTATGCCGCAGATCGTGGTGCGTTCCAGAATTTCCCTGGGAGCCTGCTTGATCAGCTCGTCCTTAAGATTCTGCTTGGTGGAGCAGGGGCACAGCCACAGGATATGGCTTATCTTTCCCGCCTCCAGACGCAGGCGGCACAGCTCCAGGGCCGTGATGGTTTTTCCGGTTCCCTGCTCCATAAACAGAGCTCCTACCTTTACTTTTTTTAATTTTTCTACGGCCTTCTCCTGGTAATCCAGAAGTTTATTATGTAATTGCATAGTCAGTCGTTATCCACCAGATCATCCAGAATGGCACCGGATGATTCCAGTATTTTGTGCAGGTTATTGATTTCTTCGGAGGGCTGCGGAGCGGCAGGCGATACATGAGGAACCTGCTGCAGGGTATCCCGATAGGCGTGTAGCAGTTCCCCGGCTTCCCGGTCAAAACGGAAGCCATACATTTCCGCAAAATCCTCCAGCTCCTCATAATGGGAAGGTTCCAGGAATATGCCGCCTGAATGATAGGCAGCGGTAGGTATCTTTTTCAGATTCAGGACAACTTCCCGTGGAATGGAAGAAGAAAGAGGAATAAAAAAGAAGAGCCCTTTTTTGCTTTTGGTTATCCAGCGCTTATGCTCGGGACTGAAATCGCCGTTCACCGCGCCTTCCCGCGCCTCTTTATCTGTTATGGATACGGTAAAACCATTTTTTAACAGTACATTTCCCAGCTCTGCGGCACGATCCCGGAAGGAGCCCCGGTAAGGGGTAAGCCTCCGGAACCAGCAGCGGCCATTCCATTCATAGTCCATCTGCCTGATAATTTCGCGGAACCTGTCATTTTTTTCATAAAAAGCTGATATTTCTTCATCATTGCCTTTGATTTCCACGATACCCGGAAATTGCGGATTTTTTGGCGAAAGGACAGAATCACTCCGTATAAAATCGGATTCGGATACCGTCTGTTCGGGCCGATACCATTTGCACCATTCCAGATATTCCGGAATGAGCTGTTCCAGATTGCACAGCTCCCGGTTAAAACGGTTATTGATCCAATAGGCGGCTTTTACTTTCTCATGTATGAGATACTGCACGATTTCCTGAAGCATCGGCGGTAGATTTTCTTCCGTCAGCTCCAGGGGAGTCAGCGCTTCGTAATTCAGCCGGAGAATGATCAGACGGATATTGCCCGGCGTATCGATAAAGGTCTGCAGACGCGTCAGGGCTTCCACCCGCAGTGTTTCCGCCCACACGACCTGTTTCCTTGTCCCTTCCAATGGCGGAAGCTCCATCCGGGACGCTGCTTTGCGGGCAGCCGTATTTTTTTCATTCCGGCTTCTTATGAGTTCCGCTTTACAGCATGCAGGACATAGTCCTGAAAATTTATACTCCTTCATTTTTTCCCTGTTGCTGGCAGGGCCGATGATGTTAACGTAGCCTTCATGCCCACAGTAAAAAATACCGGCATACCATGACATATAAGCTCCCCCTTTTACCGGGGTACGGGTATTGGAATACCCGATTCCGGTAACTGCATTGCTGTCGAATGTTAAGTTTCTGTCTTTGTATGAACTGTAATATTGTAAATAATTTCCATAAATTGGTAAATCTATTGTAATGCATCACCAATTTATAGTCAAATAGATTGGGAAGGTTTTTGAAATGTTTTTCTACAGATGTGTTCCGTTATCTTTTCGCTTGAAGGAAGCGGGAGAGGTTCCGTAACGGGCTTTGAAGGCCCTGGAAAAATAGAAAGGATCGGAATAACCGCAGGAAAAAGCCGTATTTTTGACAGAAAATCCCATTTCCAGAAGACTGCGGGCCTGTTCCAGGCGGTAGCGGGAGATATAGGTGTTGGGAGAGATGTACAGGGCTTCCCGGAACAGGCGGTAAAGAGTGACCCGGTTGATGTGCATGCTTTCGCAGAGGGCTTCCACATTGAATTCCGGTTTGTGGCAGTGTGTCTGGATGAGCAGGATGGCGGTGGAGAGGCGGTTATCCTCCCTGTGGGAATTCAGGGCCGGGGAACCCGGAAAGCTGTCCGCATAAAGGCCTAAAAGCGCCATAAGAAGGCCGCAGGCCTCTCCTTGGTTGTGATAGAGGATATCCAGGCTGCAGAGGCGTTCGTAAAGCGGCAGGATCTGCTGCGGGCTGATGGCCGGGGATACTGGGCAGACAGGAGAAAACCCGGTATTGGAAAGCAGTTCGGGCGCAATTTCGCCCATGAAATCCACCCAGGTATACTCCCATGGCTGTTCCGGATCGGGGTAATAGCGCAGGACGGTATAAGGATATAGGAGAAAGCTCTGGCCTGCCTGGATATAGAAACATTTTTTCCCGTATTCCAGCCAGCCTGCGCCTTTTATCACGTAATGGATAATGTAGCAGGGACGGATTCCCGGCCCCCAGGAATGAAGGTCGGAGCAGTCTTCTCTGCCGCAGTTGGTGAGCAGAAGGGTGTGTTCGGAATAAAATTCTTTTTTCATATGAGCTCCTTTTTGTTGTGGGGGGGGCACTGTCTTGCTGAACCGGATGCCCTGCGGCTTTGCCGGGCTTTTTCCGGGCAGGCGGCGGCTCTGTAAGGTTCCTTGCAGGGCACGCTTCCGCTCGGATAAACACGCAGCGGTACTAAGGTTGCACAGGACGCAACCTAAGGACCGGCGTGTTTATGATGCCCCTTACAGGATCCTCTGTATCACCGGGGCCAGCTGTGAAGAGAAGAGGCCCCTGGTCCGGACAGGCAGCACAAAGTCTCCGAGGGAGGAAAGGGGGACGGAATGTTCCCCACTACCCCTTAATCCCACTGGATGCAATCCCCTGCACGAAAAATTTCTGTCCGCCCAGGAAAATAATCAGCACCGGAATCAAAGACAGCACACTCGCCGCCATAACCAGTCCGTATTCCGTAGAATACTGACCGATAAACATCTTGATTCCCAGCTGGATTGTCTTTTTCGAAGTGCTGTTAAAATAAATCAGCGGCCCCATATAATCATTCCATATTGCCACAAAGCTGAAAATAGTCATCGTGGCAATACTGGGTTTGGAAAGCGGCAGCGCGATACGGAAATAATTGCCGTATTCACTCAGTCCGTCTATCCTCCCCGCCTCCAGCAGTTCATTGGGAAGGGACATGAAAAACTGTCTCATCAGGAAAACGCCGAAGGCCGTAAAGCTCTGCATCAGCACATAGCCTGTATGGGTATCCACCAGATGGAACTTATTCATCATGCTGTACTGGGGCAGCATATATACCTGCCAGGGAATGGCGATAGTAGCCACATAGCACAGAAACAGCACATCGCGCCCTTTGAATTTACATTTGGAAAATCCGTAAGCCGCAAAGCTGGAAGTGATAACCTGGATAAAAGTAATTATGACAGTCAGCTTAACTGTATTGAAGGTAAAGGTGGCAAGCGGTATTTTACTCCATATTTTCACGTAATTATTCCACTGGAATACCGCAGGTATCCAACGGAAATTGGCGCTGAATACCTCCGTATTCGTCTTCAGCGAAGCGCTCAGCATCCACAGCAGAGGCATTAAGGTGGCTGCCGTCAGGATAATTAATAAGATATAACTGATTATTTTTACCAGCGTCTGTTTTCTCGCTCTCGTCATTTCATTCCTCACATTTCCGCCGCACACAAAACGGCGCTGTTATTATCCGCATCTTCCTACATGTAACTCACCCATTTTTTCTCCATCCGAAACTGCAGTATTGTCAGCAGCCCTAAAATGAGGAACAGGATCATGGCAGCCGCGCTGCTTTCCCCATAATTCCAGGCGATAAAAGCCCTGTTATAAATGTACTGGCTCATCATTGTGGAAGCATTGCCCGGCCCGCCTTCCGTCATCAGATATACCAAATCAAATACTTTGAAGGAATTGATGGTAAGCATCATGACCACGAAAAATGTGCTGGGAGTCAGCATCGGAAGGGTGATGCCCCGGAAACACTGCATGGAATTCGCTCCGTCTATGCGGGCCGCTTCATACAGGGACTCCGGGATATCCTGGAGAGCCGCAAGGTAAACAATCATAAAATATCCCATGTTCTTCCATATGTTCACAATGATGAGAGCCGGAATGACCCAGGCGGTGCTTGCCGTCCAGCCGGGAGGATTCGCCACCCCAAGCGCCCTTAAAATAGAGTTGATCGGCCCGATGTCACGAAACAGGGAATTCCATACCGCAGCTACCGCAACCGTGGAAGCCACATAAGGGAAAAAGATGGCGCAGCGGAAAATTCCCTTTCCTTTCAGTCTCTGGTTCAGAAGAATCGCCAGGCCAAGGGATGCGCACATGGAAAAGAATACGGTAAACGCGCTGAAATACAGGGTTTTCCAGATAGATCCCCGGAATACCCGGTCTTTGAAGATAGCGACGAAATTGTCAAGTCCTGCAAACTTCATAGGGTTGAAACCGTCCCAGTCTGCAAAACTGAGCATCAGCGAAAAGGCCACCGGTATCATAACAAAGATAAAAAATCCTATGAAATTTGGCAGTATGAAGGACAGTCCCACCAGTGTATTTCTCCGGTTCAGGGACATTTTCTTTTTACTTTTGCCTGATGCTGCCATAGTCATACCTCATTTTCCTTTTTGAAAGGGAGACGGCACCATTTCCCTGCCGCCTCCCCGCGTTGATTTGCTGTAACTGTTTCGTATCTTCGCAGATATGATTTCTTTACAAATTACTTGCCCTGAATTTCCTTGCTTCTTTCGCCCATTTCCGCCAGGCCGTCATCAATTGACAATTCCTTAATCATAATCAGGCTGTGTTCCTCGCCAAGCATCTGGTTTACTTCTGCGGAATGTACTTCGAGCGGACGATCCATGGCAACATGTTTGGTCTGAAGAGCTTCTTCCAGTCCTTCCGGCATACCGTCCAGAGCAGCCAGGGCTTTGATAGTATCCGCGTTCATTCTTGCGGGAATCATGCCGCAGTCAGCATAAATCTTTGCGCCTTCTTCGCCGCTGCAGTATTTTACGAATTCCCATGCTGCGTCCTTATTTTTGGAGCTGGCGCTTACACCCATAGGAGTTGTGGATCCAACCGTCCATCCGGCTTCCACTCCATCGGGATGAGGCAGTGTGGCTACACCCCAGTTCACACTTGTTTCTCCCGCTTTTGTCTTTTCTATCATAGTGCTCATGAACCAGCTGCCCATAGGCATCATAGCGCACTGGCCTTCCATGAATACGCTGGAATAATGGATATTTCCGGTTTTCAGTGTGGAGTAATCCATAACGGTTCCTTCGTCCTGCATGCGCAGAGCCATTTCATAATAAGGCTTCATAAAGCTGTAATCCGTATCGAGGATAGTATGCTTGCCATCCTGAACAGCCCAGTTCTGTACGCATGCCTGCCATGTATGGAAAAGAGCGCCGTATTTCTTGTCATTGCCTTCGCCGCTGGTCACTTTTTTCGCCAGCTCCTCAAATTCCGTCCAGGTCATGTCATTTCCGGGATAATCCACTCCTGCTGCGTCAAAAATATCCTTATTATAATAAAGTACATAGAAACCGGTACTCACCGGCAGCGCTACCTGCTTGCCGTCCAGCTTCAGGGCGTCCGATCCGTTCATCGCCGCAATATCCACGCCGTCTTTTTCTATATAAGGAGTCAGATCCTCCAGCTGTCCTCTTTCTGCGATGGAAGGCGTATTGTCAGGATCCTTTACCCAAACCACGTCCAAATCATTCCCGCCGTTCAGCATAACAGTCAGCTTATTGGAATATTCGCCGGATGCGATATCAATCAGTTCTACCTTAATATTGGGATTTGCCGCCTCAAATCCATCCACCAGCATCTGTGTGGAAGGCTCCGTATAAGAATCCCAGTGTGCAACCTTAATGGTCACCTGCTCGCCGCTTGCAGCCGGTGTTTCCTCTGCAGGCGTACTCTCCTGTACCGCTGAAGATTCCACAGCCGGTGTTTCCGGTGCCGGCGTCGTATCCGCAGGAGCGTTTGCCGCATTGTTTCCGCAGCCGGCCAGCATGCCTCCCAGCATTGCCGCTGTCAGTGCCATTGCCATAAATTTTCCGGTTTGTTTCTTTTTCATAATCTGTAAAACTCCTTTCCCCTTTTTCATATCAGCAACTATTTGATAATGCCATTATAACTATCTTTTTTATCCCCTGATACTCACATTCTCACTAATAAATAATAATTTTTTAAAAAATAACGTTTTCAGGGCAAAATGCACTAATACTATTTTCGAATGTAATAATTTTTTCGAAAAACACACAACTATACGCCTTCTCTTTTAGATATATGATATAATTGTAAATGTGTATCCCGCTCTCCGCCTGCTGCGGCTGCGTTCCCTTGCCGAACCGGGTCTCCCTTCTCTCTGCCGCAGGCTCCGGCCATGCAGAGGATCCTGTAAGGGGCGTATAAATACGCCGGTCCTTAGGTTGTGTCCTTTACAACCTTAGTACCGCTGCGTATTTATCCGAGCGAGAGCGTCCCCTTTAAGGACCTCTGCATGGCCGGAGCCTGCGGCAGAGAGAAGGGAGGCCCCGATCGGCAAGGGAACGCAGGCGGAGAGCGGGATACACATTTACACACAATAACAGGAAACAGCAACGGGAGTCTTTTCATGAAGAATAAGCTAAAAGACAGCATAACCATAAAAATTCTATTCGCCATGTGTATTTGTATCGTTTCCTTTACTCTGGTGAGCAGCCTGGTCATCTCCGCTCTGTTGGGAAGCCGGCTTTCGGAGCGGGCAAGGCAGACGAATGAGCAGTATCTGATCACAATCCGAAATCAGCTCAACGGATATATTGGTGAACTGAATACCCTGGGAGCCCTGTGCGCAAGCAACCAGAATATCACACAGGCGCTGGGCTACCATACTCTGAATAACGTTTCTGCCAAGCGGATGTGCCTGAAGGCCCAGGAAGCGCTGGACAGCTATCTTTCTTCCAGCTCACTCACCCTGTATGCCACCCGCCTTGCCATTTTTAATTCGGATAATATCTGTATCACTGCCTCCGCATCAAGAGGACATAATATTTCCGAAACCGAGCAGCTGCAGGAATATGCCGCCGCCTGTTTTCGGAACGGAACCGGAACGCCCGTTTATTCCTGGCGCTCTGCCATTCCCAACGTATCCGTTTCCGCTCTCACCTCTTCAACAGATAAGGATTCCATCATCCTGGCCTGCCTGTACCCTCTTTCCGTTTCCGACGGTTATTATCTTTATATGGAAATCAAACCGGAGCTTCTGAAAAGCCCGCTGGCCCCTTACCAGAATCTGCAGCAGATTTTCATCACTAACGAAGACCGGAGCATATTTTATTCCTCTTTTACGCCTTCCGCTGATTTTTACGGGGAGCTTTCCGATCTGACAGACGGCATCACCCTGCAGACAGGCGGACGGAAATATGAACTGTCTTCCTGCCGTATCCCGGAGTTCGGGATTTATCTGTGCATACTCAGTGACAAAACCCTGTTTGCCGGGGATAACCTGTATATCCTCTACCTGCTCGGCATTATCCTGATCACTACTATAAGCGCCGGGCTGATTATCACCCGTATTGTGAGCACCAGAATTACAAAGCCCATCCATGTGCTGACCGCCCATATCCGCAAAATCTCCGAAACCGATGATTTTTCCTATAATCCGGACATCGTAACCTCTTCCGATGAAATCGGTGAAATCGGCCATGCCGTAAATCATATGGCGCTGCACATCCAGGAGCTTCTGACGGAAATGGAAAAAATGTTCGAGCAGCGTAAGAACATTGAAATATCCCTGCTGCAGAGCCAGATCAATCCCCATTTCCTTTATAATACCCTGGATTCCATCCGCTGGATGGCAGTCATCCAGAAGAGTAAAAATATCGAGCTTACCACCAGGGCCCTGGAAAACCTCCTGCGCAACGTGGCTAAAGGCGTCGGGGATAAAATAACGCTTCAGGATGAGCTTTCCCTGGTACAGGACTATGTCCATATCCAGAAGGTGCGGTATGTGGAGGTATTTGACATTCATTATGAGATACCGGAGGAATTTCTTTCCTGTAAAATCATCAAGTTCACTCTGCAGCCGATTGTGGAAAATGCCGTTTTCCACGGCATTGAACCGACCGGAGAATTCGGGGAAATCGACATCCGCGCCCGGTCGGACGGCGAAGGCCTGTATCTGACCATAGAGGACAACGGCGCCGGCATGACTCCTGAGGAGCTGCAGTCTCTGAAGGAAAGCCTGAAAAACAGCAACAAGGATTCCCTCAGCGGAATAGGCGTCGCCAATGTTGACGCCCGCCTGAAGCTAAATTACGGGCCGCAGTACGGGCTTCTGTACGACAGCATGCCCGGGGAATTCACCCGGGTTACCATACATATCCCGCTGGAGCGGGACTGAGGAAATATGGAGAGGAGCAATTATGTACAATTGTTTAATCGTGGATGATGAAACCATTATCTTGTCCGGAATCAAATTCTTAATTGACTGGGAAAAAAATGACTGTGCCATCATGGATACGGCGAGAAACGGAAGGGATGCCCTGGAAAAAATCCGTTCCTGTCCGCCGGACATCGTTTTATGTGATATTAACATGCCCGTCCTGAACGGGATGGAGCTGCTTAAAATATGCAATGAAGAATTCCCTTCCATCGTCTTTGTGATGCTCACCAATCTTCAGGAATTTGACCTGGCCCGGGACGCCATCCGTTACCGTGCCGCCGATTATCTGCTGAAGGTGCAGCTGGAGGCCCCGGCCCTGGAGGAAAGCCTGCAGAAGGCAAAAAAGGAATACGAACGGCGCAGTAAGCTGGCTGAGGCGGATCGGATGCATTTTTATGATGAAAAAAAAGCAAGGGAACTCGTCCGGGATGCCTGCCTGGAAATCCTTTTTTCACCGGACGAAGAAGCCCTGAAGCGAGCCGGAGAGGTGCTTGATAAAAATCATATGCTGGAGGGCTATGGACTGGTGTACATTCCCTTTGATTACAGTGAGGTTCCCAACGCGGAAAGACTGGATGCGGAGGCCCGCAGAGAGCTTACCGCGTGGGAAAAGGAACTGGCGACGCGTCTGTGTGAGACGGTTTTCGGCTCCTCCTGCCTTTTTATCTCCACCGGTCAGACGGACTGTCTCACTCTGTTTGTCTGGCATCAGGGGAAGGAATGGGAATCCCGCATGGCCCTGTTTTCCTCCAAGTTCTCTTCCGCTTCCCGGAATATCACCCAGGCCCTGCCTTCCATCCTGGTCACCGGCTGTTTTTACGGAAAAGAACAGCTTTCAGCCTGTCGGAATGAATATTTCAGCCTGATTCAGTATTTTTACCTGGATGAGCTCACTTCTTCCCGGAATCTATCCGGAGAACCGGCCGTGTTTGAACCGCTGGGGCTCGCCGGCATCGGTTCCCAGCTGGAAAACGAGCTGAATGCGAAGAACCTCACCGGCTGCACCCTGCTGTTGGATCGGGCCATACGAAGGATTCAGGAAACCACTCACCAGAAAAGCCAGGCGATATGGCTGTGCAATGAATTATACCGATGCGCCGCAAAAGCGCTTCAGGACAGCAGCCTTAACGATACCACCGGCTATGCGGAAATTGAAAATCTCATGACACGCCGTCAGGTCATCGGATGGATTGAAAAACTCAAAAATTCCCTGACAGAAACCATCTGGCAGGAAGCCAACTTAAAATCAGAGCCTGTGGAAAAGGCAAGGCAGTATGTACTCAGCCATATCGAAGACCGCCTCAGCCTTCAGGATGTGGCCGACGAGGTATGCATTTCCCCGGGGTATCTGTCCACCCTGTTCAAAAAGCAATACAGCCAGAGCTTTGTCAGCTTCATAAATCAGGCGAAGGTGGAGCATGCATGCCGGCTGATTCAGGAACGGAAATATCTCATCAGTGAAATTTCCTGCCGTCTGAGCTTTGAAAATGCCTATTACTTTGCCAAAGTTTTCAAACGGTATATGGGAATGACGCCCAGCGAATATGAAAAATCTCTGGAAATATCCGCCGCCGGCGCACACGAAAAAGCAGGCAGGAATACGTAAGCATACGTTTCTTGCCTGTTTCCTGCTATTCCTTCATTCTATTTTCGGTATCCTCATCGATTTTTTCTCTCAGACGAAGGAGCTTCTCATCCTCCTGAAAATACTTTTTCCCATATTCCAGGTTAAATTCATAATCAAAATCCGGCGGATTTTTCCCCTGGTTATGCTGAATAATGGTTTCCGCCTTATCAAGAGCTTTTATCAGCTTTGCTTCCGGCGTGGATTCTTCATTGTATTCTTTCCACACCCCCAGGAAATGGCTTTTCTGCGGTTCCGGAAGCAGGGAAAACACGCGGTTGACCGCTTCCTCCTCTATCCGGTATTTTTCTTCCGGATCGGGAAGGAGCGCCGCGGAAATATCCCCCTCATACAATTCTCCCATATCATGGAGAAGGGCCATTTCCACCAGCTTCAGGCGATCAAGCTCCGGATATTCCCAGGCCGCAGTCATGGCACACAGGGCAAGATGCCAGGAATGCTCTGCGGTACTCTCCTGTCTTCCCTCACTGCTCCATGCTGTGCGGATCACATTTTTCAGCCTCTCCGCCTCTCTGATAAAATGCAGATAACTCTCCAATCGTTCCATCGCTGCTCCTATCTGAAATTCCCGCTCCGGGGCCGCACAGCCTGCCGGCCCGGAACGCATTTTATAGTTGCTCTGTACTGTTTTTGCTATTTTCCTTTCTTACCAGAGTTGGGCGTGCAGATTACAGAAATGAATTTTCAGGCACACTCCAGGACTCCTTCCAGCTGAATGCAGCATTAGGGCATCACTCTGTGTATATCTCTGGGGAAAAGGGCCGCCTGCCGCACATTCTCCAGTTCCAGAAGCCGGGCGGTAAAACGCTCCAGGCCAAGTCCCAGGCCCCCGTGCGGCGGCATTCCCGCTTTATGGATCCATAAATAGCTTTCAAAAAGGGAAGGATCCATTCCCATCCGTTTCATTTTGGCAAGCTGCTGCCGGAAGTCGTGGATGCGCTGGCCGCCGGTGGTCACTTCAAGTCCCCGGAACAGCAGGTCAAAGCTTAATGTCACCTCCGGATTTTCTTCATCTTCCATGGCATAAAAGGGTCTTTTGGCGCTTGGATAATGGGTGACAAAGACAAAGTCGCTCCCTGTTTCTTTTTTTACGATTTCGCAGAGCAGCTTCTCTTCCTCCGGCTCGAAATCATTTTTTTCACAAAGCGGGCGCTTATACCGGGAGGCGATCAACTCCTTAGCTTCATGAAAACAGATGGAGGGAATGCTGCCGGCTTCCGGAATACGTACCTTAAGCAGAGCCAGTTCTTTTTCATAATGGGACTGAAGCCAGGCAAGGCTGCTCTTTATCATAGCGGCTTCCATCCGGCAGATATCCCGGAAGCTGCTGATATATCCCATTTCAAAATCCACACTGGTATACTCATTCAGGTGCCTTGCCGTATCATGCTTTTCTGCCCGGAAGACCGGTCCGATTTCAAATACTCTTTCATACACCCCTACCATCATCTGTTTATAGAACTGGGGACTTTGGGCCAGGTATGCATCCTTTCCGAAATAATCCAGCCGGAAGATATTCGCTCCCCCTTCTGCGCCCTGGTACACAATTTTAGGCGTATGGACCTCGGTAAATTCTTCCTTTTCCAGAAAAACACGGAATCCGCGGCACAGGCCTTCCTGTATTTTGAAAATTGCGCGCTGCTTTTCATTCCGCAGGGTGAGGGGGCGGTAATCCAGCAGTGTTTCCAGGGATGCATCAATCCCTTTTCCGTTAATCACCACGGGCATTTCCTCCTCCGGTGCGGAAAGTACCGCGATTTCGGTCAGATGAAGCTCCCAGCCGGTTTTGGAACGGGGCTCTTCCACCACCAGGGCCCTGGCCCGTATGCAGGCTTCTTCTTTTAAGGAGCCTTCCACACGGCATTTACCGGTATCCAGTACACACTGGATCAGACGATCCGATGTCCGGAGGATAAGGAAGGAAAAGCCGCTCATCTTACGGATTTTATGAACGCTTCCGTGGATTGTGGTTTCCCGGTTCAGGCCCTCCTGCGGCCGGCCTTCTGCCGGAAAATTGTTTTCATTATCTGTCGGGACTGTTTCTGCCTGTATGGTTTCAAATGCTGTCATCATGAATTTTTCTCCTTTTTTCTGCCCGGAAATTCTGACAGCCGGTAAAAGCTGCATGAAGCAGGCGGCCGGCTTTTTCTGCCGCTTCCGGTATAATGGAAGCTTTCCGGGGTGACAGGATCCTTCGATCCTTATTTTTCAGTACCGCTTTTGTAAGGAGAACTAAAATCCATCTGGACATCGTCTTTATGTCTCATTTTACCACATCCTTTCCCTGAGAGATACCAACTGTCAGGTTCCCGGTACAGGACAATCCGCTATCCGGCTTTTACGGACAGGTATTCAGCCTGCCCGAATGGATATCCGGAAAAAACGATCAAAAAGAGCCCGCAAAGGTAACCTGATTACCAGTGTGGACTCTTATTTCTGAAATCTATGCCACACAGGTACAACACGGAAAGCGTTTGTACCTGTGATGCCAGGGAACTATCGGGATAGTCCCTATAACATCCGCCGATACAAACGCCGCCGATCGTCGTCCCCGTAAAGTTTACTGATTACAACATTCAGCATAACATTTGCCTTTCCGGTATGAAGCATACACATACCTGCGATTAATTTTTCTTATATTAGCACTGCAGGCATAGGGTGTCAACCCCTAACTTACACCGGGGTACAGATAAAAAAGCAGACGCTGCCGTCCCTATAAATCCTTGACTGCGGTTAAATCCGCATCTTCATAGCGGTTATGGCCAGGCAAGGCTTTTTTATATTTCCAGCAGGCAATCGCCTGCTGCAGGGTCTTGCCGGGATTCGCCTCAAAAAAATCCCTGATATAGGTATTATACTCAAACTGCCTGTCAATAACCGTCTTTCCCTTTTTCTTTTCCTCCAGAATCTGATAATAAGCTTCTATCGCCTGGGCATAGGTCTTTCCGGAATTGGTTTTCAGCCATTTCTGAAAGGCTACCGGAAAAGAAAAGCTGTTTCCTATTTTTTCTTTGAAAAAAGCACGGTGTTTTTCCGAACATACAAAATCAGGCTCAATGATTGTCTGTTCCGTAATTACTCCCACCTCTTTCCTGGATTTGGATACTTTTTTTACAGGGTTTATTCTTCCCGTATCAAGGTAACAGGCGATTCTTTCTGTAATTTCCTCCTTGCCGCCGGAAGCGGGCAGGCCGTTCTCCCTGCAGAAGGAAACCAGCTCTTCTTTCAGGTAATAGTAGCTGCGGAAGGTTGCTGCATCCAGTTTTGCTGATAAGTCCGGACGTTCTGTCATTTGTATTCTCCTTTCAGAAGCAGGTAAATGCGCCGTCGATAATAAAATCAGAACCCGTGGTAAAGGTACTCGTATCACCTGCCAGATATACACAGATGGATTCCAGCTCTTCCGGCTTTCCCATTCTGCCGAGAGGCGCCATCTCGTTCCACTTTTCAATCAGAGGCACCAGTGTCGGGGAATTCAGCGTCAGCTCCGTTCCGATATATCCCGGACTGATACTGTTAACCCGGACGCCCCGTTTTGCCCATTCCACCGCCAGGGATTTGGTCAGCTGGACAACGGCCGCTTTGGAGGCGTTATATGCACACTGCGGCTGCGGCACGTTTACGATGTGTGCCGACATGGAGGCGGTATTGATGATGGAGCCTCCGCCATTGGCCAGCATATATTTTCCCGCCGCAATATCGGTTAAAAAGATGCCGTTCAGATTAACATTGATAACCTTCAGCCACTGGTCATAGGTCATCTCTTCCGCCGGAGCATTGATGCAGATGCCTGCGTTGTTATGGCAGAAATCAAGCCCTCCCAATTCTTTCACCGCCTGCTGCACCATTGCATCCACCTGCTCCTTATCGGTACAGTCTGTCTTAATGGCGATTACTTTTCTGCCTGTTTTCTCCGCAATTTCCTTTGCGGTCTTTTCCGCTTCGTCAATGTCAATGTCCACGATGGCTATATCGGCGCCCGCTTCAGCAAATGCTGACGCCGTACATTTTCCGATACCCCGTGCGGCCCCGGTTACAAAACCCTTTTTCCCATCCAGTCTCATTTTCTCGATAATCCCCATAGCTTCTCTCCTTTTCTTTTTCCGATCATTTATGATTTGTTTTATATCTCATGATGCCGAAATACGCTCAGGCTTCTTTCCGGCAGAGCCTGCCCCCCAGCAGTTCTTCCAGCTTTGCCGCGAGCAGGGATGCTATCACCTCATTCCCTTTATCGGAGGGATGAAGGCCGTCGTAGGTAAAATCAGCCGCTTCCTCCGGATAGGGATATTCATCTTCCCCGAATCGGACCGGTATCTTCGTATACTCCGGATAAGGCAGCTTCCGATAGCCGTCCTGTGTTTTCACCCATTTGAAACGAACCACATTTTCCGGAGTAATTCCCGATAAATCATGCAGATCCAAAGCCGGAATCCCTTCCTCACAGCAGGTTTCATAGATGCCCTCCGCAATGTCCGAAAGCCATTGCCCCTGGTCGGGCATATAGCTGCCTAGGGCATTATTAAAGGGATCCAGTATATAGACGAAATCTCCCCGTTCCACCGGATTCATAACCAGGAGCTCCGCATCCGGGGCCTTCTGCCGGATATGGGAAATCAGGATCCCCATATTTCCCAATATGGTTCCTTCCTTTTTCTGCACAAAATCTTCCCTTCTGCCCAAAGGGACGCCGCCGTGCCAGTCATTGGTTCCCAGAAGAACCGTATATAAATCAGCCTCCGGCAGCTCTGCATTTACCCAGTCCGGCGTGGACGAACCGTTCATACCGATATTGACAACGGATAAATTGGAAAAATATTCACAGGTTCGGGTGAGATATCCCTTTTTCACGCGATTGTCCGTTTCATCAAGATGATCATTCAGATAGGTAAAGGAATCCCCTATAGCACACCACTTTATTTCTTCCTTCATTCCTCTTCTTCCTCCAGTTCCTTATCCAGTTCTTCCATTATTTTTCTTTCCCTGTGCTTCACATATTCTCCGGATACTGCCAGCGCCACAAAAAAAACAGCAAACAAAAATGCGGCGAAAATAAATACCATGGGAATAAACTGCCCGAAAACATCCTCTCTGAGCGATTCATAATTCCTGTATTTTCCAATTGCAAAAATAATCGTAAAAATGGAAGTTCCCACAAGACTGCAGATCAGATAACTTTTCACATTCGGCTTAAGCTTGGAATCCCATATTCCCTTTCTCGTACTTCCTAATACAGAAACCACACTGCCTGCGGCAAATGCCGCCACTTCCCAGCCAAATTCACTGATATCACGTTCCAGGATATACCCCTGCACCACTATGGAAACAAGCAATATTCCCCACATCACCCAAAAGCCCAGGTGTTCCGATTTCAGGAGTTCCATATGCTGTCTTTCATCTATTTTCTTCATCGTCTTCTTCCTCCCAAAAAAGCTCATCGAGGGTTTTTCCCAACGCCCTGCAGATTCCGATACACAGCTGCAGAGACGGATTAAATTTTCCTGCCTCAATCATCCCGATGGTCTGTCTCGTTACTCCAACCGCCTCCGCCAGCTGTTCCTGGGAAAAATCCTTTTCGATACGGGCGATTTTCATTCTTTTATTCTTCACCCGGATTCCTCCTTTATTTCCGAATTACAATTCCGTATATTCTTCCGTTATTTTCTGCTCCTGCGGTGGTTCTTTCCCATATGCCTTCGAGAAAATAAAGGGAGCAAATAAAACGGCATTCAGTACCAGCAGAATAAGCACATTTCCCCAGGCAATTACCTGGCCGCTGATAACATCTGCGCTTCCTGCCACTACAGCGACTAAATTATTATTCAGGTAGTGCATGATAACGGGCACCCAGATATTGCGGGTCTTCATCTGCGCATAGCCGAAGAATATGGCAAGCCCCGTGCAGGTGAGCAGCTGGCTGACGACACTCTGCAGCCAGGTATCCGGGCTGTAATAAAACATATTGATAGGGAGATGCCAGAATCCCCACATGATGCCAAGCAGCAGCACTCCTGACCTCTTGCCGAATCTCTTCTGAAGCATCGGCTGCAGGAATCCGCGCCATCCGTATTCCTCTCCGAAAAAGGCTGTGAATACAAGGAAGAAATTAATGGGAAGGGCCATCATATTTATCCATACATATGAATTTTGGAATAGTTTAAGGAATTCCCCCGGCTGCCCGGCAATCACATAGCTTAAAAAGATACGCAGGAAATACAGTACGAGGAAAAGGAGGACATAAAGCCATGGCCTTCTTTTCTGACCGTCGCCAAGACTGAGACCGTAATTTCTTCTGACTTCTTTTTTATCCATTAAAAAGGGGATCCATAAGAGCAGGCTTCCGATAATGATAATATACTGGATTATCATAACAAATGGTATCTCCGGAAGTATCATACTGATTATGGCTGTCACCGTCATAATGCCTGTAAGGATTATAAAGCTCACATAAAACTTCATTGGCAGCTTCTCTTCTTTTTTCCGGGTTAAAATATAGGCAAGCATCACACCTGCTGCCGGATAGTACATCTGTGCGTTGGGGAACACACTCACATCATTCCCCCTGTAAAAGCTGATACCCATCAGGATTCCCATTACTATAGGCATGCCAAAGGCAACTGCAAGAAAAATCCAGAGCTGCTTTTTTTCTGCTGCGGTTAATTTGATCTGCATCTGTCATACTCCTCCATTCCTTATGTTATTGGTTATTTGCTGAAAGCTGATTTTTTTCTGCCGGGACGGCAGGAACAGGGAAGGCCCCTTGTAAATACCCTCTTGGGCTACTATTTACCGCTATTTACCGGGGAGTACCTTCTTATATACACATAATATAATATATTTTTCTTAATGTCAACTATATTTTACAATTTATACACTATATTTTTTATGGCGTATTGTACATCCCGGCTTCATGGTAAATAGCAGCCCGAGAGTCCCGTTAGCAATTCAGGATTCCCGTTTTGTAAATGAAAATCTTGTTTTGTAAGTGAGTTTCCCGTTTTGTAAACGGTATTCTCCTTTTGCAAGCGAGTTTCTCGTATTTTCATTTGTACCTTGATATGTTATAATGCGTACAGCAGGATCTTGTGTATGACAATCAAGAATCAATTCCCGTTCGAAATTTTTGTATTCGGAGAATCCATCCCGTTTTACCTTTATTTTGATCTGGTTTGTTCTGGCAGCTCACACAAGATTTTTGTTACTTTTTTAGAAGTTTTGGCTTTAAGATGATGTTCTCGGCTGCAACCGGCGAACACCCTAGTTTCTTAAGCAAATCTTCTCCGTAATAAAAGCTGAACGCATCGTATGGGCTACGGTTGTTCAGCTTTTTTCTTTTATAAGAGTTGATGTGGTTCATCATCAGGGATATATCAGCCTGGTTCAGATCATCAAAGCTTTCTCCCTTCGGCAGGATACGGCGGCTCAGTTCATGATTGACTTCGCAGGCGCCTTTTTGATAAGGACAACTCGGATCACAATAAAAGAGGCTTGTACGGCGCATCGGTACTGTATCCCGGTACTCAATCTCCTTTGGATTGGAAAACTCACTTCCGTTATCCGTAAGTATAACCGGAAACAGATGGTTGAAATCCTTTGCCCCAAGAATACGGTCAAGCGCTTGAAAGATGTGGATGACAGAACCAGCCGTATTGGATTCCCTCAGAAAAGCGAGCATAAAACTGGTCTCTACAAAATGAACCGTAAGCAGGCATTTTCCCCCGGGTTTTCCGATGACGCTATCCATTTGCACAATGGTTGTCTCCGGTTCTTTTTCAAGAAATTTTTGAAAATCCGAATAACTGCGTCCCAGACGGCCCCCCTGTCTACTTTAAATTCTGGCTGTTTGTACCGGGGACGATACTTTACCTTGCGTGGCAGATCGATATTCCTGATCTCAAAAAGCTGAGCGTCCACATAATTATATAACGTCTTTTCACTGCACATCAGCTCATCGACATGCTCCGTATAAATTTGATGGAGGGACTGCCCGTTTTAACAAGCGGAGTAATGAGCTTATTGATCCTGGCTATATCGGATTCATTTGACAGAATCCCTGTCCTTGATTCAGAAATAGCCTTGTGCGCCATTTCGTGTGCGTCCGCAGGATCATAAATCCTCTTTAAAAGGGTGCACCGGGGGAGTTCCCGGCAGCCGTTGCAAACGTAAGGTGGTTTCCTCTTAACAGAACAGATGTCCTCTTCAAAATCAGGGCAATGGAAGGTACATTCCGAGCACAGGCTGCATTTATAGGCTGACTGATGCGAGCATCCATTCGCACCGCAGATTTTTTTAGCTTTACATGAATTACGGTACTTACATGGATTATAGGGGTATCCTGGACGTCCGCTTTTCTTGTCATAGGAATATTTCCGGATCTCCTTGGCAATCGTTGTACGGTCTTTTTCCAGTTCCTTTGCAATAGCCCCAAAAGAGGCGTTTTCCTGAATACGCTGAGATATAATCAGACGATCTTCGTATGATAAAAACTATGACATGGCGACTCCTTTCCGGCTGCCAGAGATCAAAGTATAGCAGAAAAGGAGACCAACTTTCCAGTCAGTCTCAATCTTTGCAAAAGAGAATCCATACCCTTCTCTTTTCCCCATGTAATATAACTATAAGTCCCATTCAAGATCCTGGGTATGGAATCTTGAATTACAATTCAGGTATTTTTTATAGTGGTAAATAGGGATTATATGATAAAATAGGTCTTAACAAAATAATTTTTGCAAAAAATTACAGGATCTTAGAATCTGGTTATAAAGCACCAAGAAAGTTAGAGGAGAAAACAATGAAAAAACAATCTTCAGTATTATTGCTAGTGATTATGATGGTTTCATTTTCTGTTACAGGATGTAGTGCAGCAGAGTCATTAGAACATGAAAGCCAAATAGAATCCATCTCTCAGATAGAAACTATGCAGGAAGATTCAAATTTCATGTCATCAGTATTTGATGATCCGGAATATTCATATACCCCTAACCATTCTTACCAATCCTATGTTCGATACTTGGATGGTACCACTTATACAGCTACGAACAGAGGCTTATTCGAGCAACGGGATGGTTCCTCAAAGTGGGGGCGGTTGGATTGGGGAAATGTTATTGGGATTGGCGATTTTCTTGACGATGATTTGTTTTATTCTGTGGGGAACGAGGTAAAAAAGCTTTCTACGGAAAATGAACAGATATCAGATGTTTATGAAGGAGAAGATATCATCCTGAAAATTACCGCTGAAAAAAGAGATACAGGCAGTCAAATATATCTCTCTTACCAAAGCGGATATGTAGAAGGGCTTGTATTGGATACGGAAGGTAATGTTAAAGAAGTACTGAGTATGGAAGAAAACTACCGATATGAATCCGAAAATAAGTTATATGAAAAAAAATTAGAGAATCCGGATAGTGATTTTGATATGAGTTTATCCAGAAGTGATATTGATCCGTGCTTATCCAGGAAAACTTATGGAAAAGAATACTATTCGTGGTGGAATTCAAATCAGTCCGGCATCAATATAAGAACTTTGGTCAGCATCGGGTTTGAAAACGGCAGGGGGATATCTTTAGAACTTACGGATTTTTTTGACTCTTGCATGGTAACACCATGGGGAATTGTGTATTATGATGCTGAGAAGCACGACGATATTTATCTTCTTTCCCATAAAGGAGAAAAAAAGAAGAAGTTATGGGGAAGTGAAAACGGCAGCTTTTCGTTTATAAATTATGATGAAGAAGATTTATATGGCATATTAGAAAAAGATGGGGAACGGTATATAAGCCGAATAGATTTTCAAAGCGGCGAATTTGAAAACATACATACGTTAAAGGATAAGATAGATAAATTCGATGTCCTAAATGGATGGATATATTATTATAATAGCTTGGACATGATTGAAAGAAGAAAAATCAGTTCTCCGGAAGAGACTGAGGTAATCAGTGAAAATTAAGAGAAAGGAAGGCGGCAGTTACACTTGCGCCTTCCTTTTTTTGATTTTTATGGTTTCCAATGATCTTCGGAGAAAAGAACAATCAACTACGCGGAAGCTCATAAAAGGCTACTAAAAACAGAATGATGTGAAAATCAAAGACGGTACCGAAGTGAATGCAATCATGCGGGATATAATGTCGGTCATTCTGGAAGGGTTGCATTTCGATTTACAATTGAGGTTCCATTTTTTCACGAACTCACACTGTTATATCTTTTCAGTCCGGTTTTCCACAAAAATGCCGTCAGGAACCCAAATCCTGTAACTACGCCAATACCATAAACCCACATTTTCACAGAGCCTTCCCCGCTTATATACAAGGTAGGAAAGGTAGCGATAATTCCATAAGGAAGGATAAGATAAAACAAAAGTTTATAAATCCCCCGGAAAACTACGCCGGGTATTTTCATACACAAATCAATCCCCGCCTCCTCCAGACGTGTAATATTGTTGGTTGAAACGACAAAAAAGGTAAGTGATCGGATGATGACCTCCATTTCATACCACAGAATAATCATCAGAATTACCCAGACGGCATATCCGGCGGCAAGTCCCGGCGTTACCTCAATACCGCACAGGCCGACACCGTACCACAGAATACATATGCTCAGGAGCACCAGCGGCAGGGAACCCGGATTCACCTGTTCAAAGGACAGACGCAGAAGAGGGCTGACCGGCTTGGTCAGATATAAATCGATATCCCCGTTTCTGATTTTATCGGAAATATTATTCACCCCAAAAAAGTAAACCACCATATTTACCGCATTTACCAGGGAAAAAGTTCCGATAAAGATAACCATCTCCCCTTTTCCCCAGGGGCCAATGGTTTCCACATTGGCATAAATCGCCTGAAATACCAACAATTCCACCAGGAACAAACTGCCGTCCACGAAAAACGGACCCCAGAAGCCCAGCCGGAACATCATCAAATGCTGGAAACGCAAGCCTATCAGCTCACAAATAAATTTCAGATTATTTTGTATTTTATCCTTCATATTCCCACTCCGTCATATCTCAGTCTGTATTTTTGATAGGTTCTGCGGTTTAACAGCTCCATAAAAATGCACCACAATGCCAGCACAAGAACACCCCGCAGCGCTTCATCCCTGCAGCGTCCGGTAAACAGCATGGAGGGCAGGTAGGTCACATAATAAAAGGGAAGCACACGCATCCAGGCTATCATACCCTCCGGAAGCAGCGTCAGCGGCACAATAGTTCCTGTTATCAGGGAAATCAGATTATCTTTTATCATCAGGAATGTATTTATTTCTTCAAACCGCAGGGTCAGAAGTCCCAGATAGTAATTGAGCTGTACCATAAAAATCAGGCCCAGAATTACCATAAGCACCGCGCAGGCAATTGTAAAAATATCCCTTGTAAAAGCAAATCGTATCCGGAAAATAAATATCCACACCACAGCGGCAAGAAAATCGAACAGCAGATGAAAGGCAACCACCCCCGTTTCCATAGCCAGAAAATATTTTTCTATATTCACCGGAATTACCATATATTTGGAAAATGTGCCATTCCGGATCCTGGAGCTGATCTCCCTGCTGATTCCGCCCGACATTTCTATCTGGGACAAAAAGGAACTGATAATGTAATAGGAAAGCATACTGTGAAAAGTGAAACCGGCGATCATATCCTTTCCTTCAAAAATTGCGCCCCACAAAACATAGGCGAATATAATTTTGGTAACAGTAAACAGCATATTGAATACGGTATCTGCCCGCCAGATAAGCTGGGCTTTGAAATAAATTAAGGCTGTTTCCGTGTATTTACGCATTGGAATCCCTCCTTGTTTGCGAAGCAAAATGCGATCCCCCTGACGAGCAGAGGGAGTTCCCTCCTTCCCGGTAAATCCGTTCCACCACCTTTCCGATTTCTTCCTCTTCAATCGTCACATCCACCGGAGCCAGTTCCAGAAGGGTTCCCAGGCATTCCCCCGATTTTTCCTTAGGAACTTCGAACACCTTTTTATACGGGGTGTCCTCCAATACCCTCCAGCCGTTCTCTTTATGGGTAAACTGAGTAGGGTTATCGAAGCTCAGAGTAATCTTTTTATTTTTCTGATACCGGTCAAAAAGCTGTTCCGTAGAGCCATCGTAGATTTTGCTTCCATGGTTCACTACTATACAGCGGCTGCAGAGGGACTTGATATCCTCCATGTAATGGGAAGTCAGAAGGATAGTTGTCCCTCTTTCCTCATTCACCTCCTTCAGGAATTTCCGCACCTGTTTGCCTGCCACTGCATCCAGGCCTATGGTAGGCTCATCCAGAAAAAGGATTCTGGGATTGTGCAGCAAAGCCACTATCAGTTCCATTTTCATCCTTTCTCCCAGGGACAGGGTGCGTACCTGCACATCCATCAGTTCCTTGACCCCGAACAGCTCCACAAAGTACTCCTTGTTTTCCTGATACTGCCGATCCGAAAGACCATAAATCTGTTTGAACAAATGCAACGTATCCTCTGTTGTCAATTCAAAAAAAAGCTGGCTCTTCTGCCCCATTACTACGGCATACTGCCTTTTAAAATCATTCTCCAGTTTATTGGGATAATAACCCATCACGCTGATTTCACCGGAGGTAGGGGCAATGATGCCCGTAAGCATTTTAACGAGAGTGGTTTTTCCTGCCCCGTTAGGGCCAATCAGGCCGATAAACCCGCCCTCTTCCACGGCAAAATCCATGCCTTTTACCGCCTCTTTTTCTTCATATTCCCTGTGGAACAGGCCTTTTATACTGCCTGACAGGCCTTCCTGTTTTTTGTAGCGTTTGAATGTTTTTGTTAATTGAGTGGTTTCAATGATATTCATTGACAGCTCCTTTCCTTTTCCTGCATGTTTTCGTTGTGCAATAAAAAAAGCCCGCAAAAGTATCTGCCCCGAAACGGACATACTGCTTCTGCGAACTGTGATTACAGACAGATTCCCCAAAAGGGACGGTTAATTTCCCCGCGGCAGCCACCGCACCGGCCCTTACGGACAGCGAACCTATCATCCGCAGGGCTTTGGCGGCTGTTTATGGGAATAAAAAAAACATGACCTTATAACGTCATGCTTCCGTACCGTCTGTTTTCTGTTCAGACATATAAATGAAGTGTATGAAGTATTTGCGTAAGGCAGATATCCGGCAAAAGCCGGTCAAAGGGCATACTGATAGCCAGAAATGGCTTCAGGCCGTCCTTCTTCAACTATTCAGCTGTAATCTCCTTACTGAACACACGCATGCACTTACCTCACTTTTTTAATTCTGCATATAATAAAACTGCTGTTTTGATATACAGCAGTTTTATTATATGCAGGAATCATCAGGTTGTCAACGGCAAAGTTACCACACCCTTACCTTGTTCCCCGGTAAATGGAAAATTACCAAACAACCTGACGTATCATCTCGTACTGATATGTATCAAAATACCTGTTCCAAAATCCCCGTGCGTTTGGATTGGCAGTACCATGTTCTACCCACATAAATGCCGCACCTTGTTCCAGCACAGATTTTTCTGCATAAAACAATAAATCCTGTGCAAGGCCGGACCTTCTATACTCAGGAAGCACATACACCTCGCCCACATTAACGGACTTATCGCCTGCACATACAAAAGAGTTTTCTTCACCGTTACTCTCTATAATGCCAATCATTTCCCCCAAATCATCATATGCGGCGTATACAGTCGTACTCTCATCCAAATAAAACGCACGATATGTTTCCTCTGTAAATTCATCGCCCTTATAGAAAACAGGGCTTTCTTTCAGGTGATCAATTATATTTTTTGTAAGAGTCCATATACGGCTCCAGTTTTCCGTTATCTGACTTTTTGTCAGATATTGAATACGGTAAGGTGTCAATTTTTCATGGTCAGCGCCTGCTTTACGTACACAGATTTCAGACATTGTTCCAAACTGCATAAATGAAAACAGCTGTCTGGCGGGAAAATCATGTGCGTAAATATGAACAGAAAAATTGGTTATTCCTTCCGCAGCTTCGTTTTGTGCCATATATTGGAACAGCCTTCCTATAATCTTATCCTCATCTTCAGGGCACGCACCATATCCATATACCGGAATATCGATATATTTTTCACCGCATTTGTCCCATGTGTGGTATAAAAGTACACCTGTGATCCGTTCATTTTCCATTCCGAGAATGGTTTTTGTATGAGCCAGGTGTTGGTCTGTATATGATTGGAATTTATCCTTACTCATGTAATTTAAGAAGGGAAAGTGTTTCATTTCCTCCTCATATTTTCTATATAGTATGCTGATAATTTCCTCTTTAAATTTTGCCAGGTCTGAGGCTGTGTGAAATGCTATATCCATTTTACATTCCAATCTCGTCCAAATAACAATCGAATATATACTCTACCGACTCCGCCCACAATGCATTATCTGTATTCTGCAAAGTTTTGTATGTTTCTGACTTATAAAAACGCATAGCCACCTCTTCAAAACTTAAGCCAAATTTATCCTACAATAACTTGATAACTGATTTAATCTGAATACATACATTCATTGTTATATCTTTTCCGTTAAAGCTATAAACTATATCATTCATATGACTCTCTCCTTACCATTTTTTAATATTCAAGAGACTTTTGTGTATGAAAGGATACTTGGTTATTAACCTGATTATATTTTGACCGACTAACAGTTTCTTCAACCGTTAATATATTTACAATATAAGGTTGTACTGTTTCCATAGTATTCAGTATTCCATCTGCAACAGGTCCTATTACCACATCATAGTCATGCTGTAATCCTACTTTTATACAAACTGACTACATTACTATTAGTATAACAATCTATCAACTATATACAATTATGTTAAATATCAAAGATTGTTTCTATTCAACTCTCTTTTCTCCTCAACGTCCACACTTCATTATTGAATGAATTTGTCCCAGATATGTCTCAACAAATTCGGTTGCGTTTTTACCGTAACTAAATACATCTTTTTCTATTTCTTCTCCAAAGTATTTCTTTCTCAGTTCATCATTTTTAATATAAAGCTCTAACTTTTCTAAAAATTCTAAATTTTTTTCTATCCCTATTTCATTCAAATCCTTCCTATTTTGTTCCCTTTCTTTAAGCATCTCTATAGTAAGTCCTTTCTCTTTCAAAAAACAGTCGATTAAACAAATAGGATTATTAGACAAATATGATTTTATTTTTATAGTTGGAATATATTTCTGAAACTTAAGATACTGTCTAATTTTTTCAATATCATCTTTTCTTTTTTTTACTGCACAGTAATCATCCAATAAGATTTCAATCTGTTTATAATAATCAAAATCCAAAGAGATTTCCAAAATATTATTCTCTTCATCAAAAAACAACCCTAGATTATTACACAAACTGATATAATTTACTTTTTTATTGGCTATATCAGTGATTTTTTCATATCTAACACCACAATTACATAGATAGGCTCGTCCCTTTACCTTTATAATACTTCCACAATCCGAACATTTCAAATAATTATGTTTATCATTTATAACCAAAAGAAACCTCTCCCACTCCTGCAAATCATCACATAAGCGTACCATATAGGATAATGGATCTTCTTCAAAAATCATATATTCATTTTCTAATATATCGGTATGTTTGTATATAGCTAACGCCGCTGCTTCCACAATACATCGTTCTATCTTATCAAGCGCAAATATACTTCCCGTAGAATAAAAATTAAGTAGAAAACTAATTGCTGATAGACATCCATGATCATTATACTTATATTTTTCCTCAATCAACCTCTCTGGAATTAATTGAAATAGCAGACTTTCTGCAAGAGATGCTCTGAACTCTGCAAACTCCGTTTTTATATTGGATGAAATGATTTTATAAAAGGGCGCATACTGATGAATCTCTTTTGCCTTGCGAAGAAAGAAAACCAGTGGATATCCTATATCATGAAACATAGCACTGATAAAATAGCTCTGATACAAAACTTTTTTTACTTCCTTTACCACTCCACTAGTCTGGACTTTTATATAATTAGGGAAAATGGACTCAGATGCCATTATACATTCCGTCATAGCATCCAAGAAACCATATTCCAGCATAAGCAATGAACCAAGGTAAACATTACGGTATTGATGTTTATAATGCTCCCGTATTTTTTTGGGTGCACCACTAATTGCATCATATTCCAAAAAGATATCATTCTCTAATGCCCCATAATTATTTATCAACAAATGATCTATTCCCGGAATGCAGAAATAAGTTTGAAAGATATGCAAAATATCATCCATCATACAAAGCTCATTACATACTTCTTCATCTGTATACATTGCTCTTCTTGTTTCATAAATCTGTTCGAAATTATACGAAGTCAGGCTCTTTTGCCAATCTTTCCCCTTTTGGATCTCCCCATTTTCTGATTCAAGAAAATCTAGCTTACCTTTTAACAGATTATGGAAATAATCGTACATCTCTTTATCATTTACAATACAATTTTTTTTCCCCATTTATTTTCCTTCCAAATCCTGTTTTTACTTTCCATCACGTTCCCTTGGCCATGTATAAAAACAATCCATCTTATTTATTAGTTTAATTTCATTTTTTATAATACTCCCTTTTAAAATATCCTCGTTATATGGTTTATAAAGAATTTTAACCGCATACAAGTTCAAATCATTCTGAATTATCTGAATTACATCTTCCCGTTTAAAAAGAAAATCTTCACTCTTTTCTTCTCTACATCTCTTATCCATCCCTTCACAGTTATATAAATCATTAATAAGAACAGTCACTTCCCTATTATGCTGTCTTAAATATGAACTACATTCATTCAAATTATCCACTGTCTTTCTGATATGGGACGCATCGGGAGTAGTTACATAAATTTCCTCCACATAAACACTTTTCTTATCATTTTGCTCCAATTGATACAAATCCTCCAAAATATTCTCTTCCATATAGGATATCCCTGGTGCACAATCAAGTACAATTAAATTATTCCCTCCACAGTTAACAATCTGATTAATCATCTCCTTCACCTTCTTCCTAAACATCCCCCTCTCCACATCAGGATGCGCTCTAAGCCTGTCCTGACCACCGTAGGACTGCTTGATTCTAGATAATGGATTCAAAACAGCTACATAAAAGCGATTTCCTTTTTTCTCATCCCACATAATTTGCTGTACCTTTTGTGGCAACTTACATTTATCCGTATCATCAATATCATTATAGTATACATTTTGATTTTCTAAAGAAAGTATATAATTCACTCCTGTACCCAATATATCCATATCTACATAAAATATATTATGATGGAACTTCTCTTTATATTCAGACACACATCTGCACAAAGCCACCGTCGTCTTTCCGGCACCCCCCTTAAATGAATTAATCATTACTATTTTATTATTTTTTCCTTCCACTGCCATTTTATTCTAGAATCCTTTCGTATATATTTTTCATATTCTTACGTACACTTTCTCCCAAAAGATTTTCTTTCTCTACTACTTTTAAAGTTCTAAACAACATCTCCTTTTTATAATACTCCTGAAATCTTGTAATTGAACTTTCATCAACCTCCCATAATCCATGAAAAAAATCCAACATATCCAAAAGTTCCATAATATCTGTACTTTTATAGAATGAATGCTCCTGACTCCCCTGTTTTTGTATCTTTACAGTTATTTCGGGCATATCAATTCCATATCTATTAAGCTGATATAGAACAAGAGCCATTGTATAATCTTCCGTTTTATCATAAAATTCATCGACTAACATTTCACGAAATCTTCTAGATAAATATCCTCTGCCGGCAAACGCGTACTTTATCAGTTCTTCTGCAAAATTAATATATTTCTCTATTTCCTCACTCGCCATTTCTACATCTGTTGTTTCCACTATACATTGAAAATAAATATGACCATCTTTATAGATTGCCTGAATAAAAATCTCCTGCATACACTCTATTTCTAACAATTGTTTACAAAATTCTTCTTCTCCAGATAATTTATCCAGTAATCTACTCAATGAAATTTCTACATTACGCGCCTGTTCTTCACTCAATTGCTGTCGCCTATTTTGCTGCGAAAGCGAAAGAATCATACTCTCATTACCACTAACTCTACTTTTACTGATTCGATAATGTTCTCCACGATAGATATGTCGCAAAAGTCTATCATTTGCGCTAATTATAACTGCCTCAAAATGAGGGTCCTTCTGAACCTTTCCACTGATTTCTTTCAGCTTCCGCAGATTTAGTTCCTGGTTACTCCATTTAGACAGAATCGCTTCTCCCCCATTTTGGATACGCTGGAGTGTATCCCATAAAAGCTCCATATGATTTTTCCCCTGTAGGAAAAAATCCACTTGCTCTTTTAAATTAAATTCTTCTAGCTTTCTTCTTACTTCATTTGGTTCTTCTGTATATCGAATCAACTTACCTGAATTATACATAACATCTGTATCTGCGAAAAAAAGGAGATCACAATTTTCCATTAATCCATCAAAATCAAGTTCTCGGCTATCTTTGGTATATCTACCTCTGGTAAACCGAAAATAAATACCAGGATCCCCCATCCCCATATCATATAGCCTTGCAAGTTCACGTTTAAGTTCTCTTTCCTTTAGGCTAACAATATTTATTGTAATTCTGCTAAGCAGACATATATTTCCATTCACTAACTTCTGCAGTCTACCCATCAAAAATGGAAGTCCCTGAAAATCATCCATATCTACAATACTAATAAACAATTCTCCTAAAAAAGGATTTCGAATAATATATTCTTCAATTACGCTATTCAACAGCCGGAAGTTTACTGATGAATTAGAACCGCCACTCCCCTTTTCATAAAATTTCACTCTCCCTGGTAACCGAAGGCTAGTATAATCCAATTGATATAATTTATGTTCTTTTTGAAGAAATCTAATTGGATACCAGATTTTTTCTTGTTCTACCATATAATATGGAATATCCGATAACTGTTCCATATGTAACGACTCTTTCCAAGCCCCTTCGTACAATTGTTTTAGGCGCAAAAAATACATTCCTGCAACTGGATGATAAAATGGCATTTCCATACATCCTTTATCATTCTTGCAAAATAATGTTTGTAGCTTTTCAATTAACTCCGTACCATCACATAAATGATTCATGGTCTCATCGGACAGAAGCCACGCCATTATTTCAAAATACACAGAAATGAATTTTTCTTGATTTTTACAATACCGAGAAAGCATGACCGGCGTAATTCTTTGAAAATCTCCTCGTTTCACTGCTCTATCATATTCAGATAAAAGTTCTGTAAGATATTCCTCCCATTTTCTTCTCTTTTCTTCAAGAATTCCATATTCTTCTGATATAGAGAGTAAAGCATTAATTTCATACCTACCCTGCTCAAGTTCCTCGTCTTCTACTGAAAATATCCTATATGCTTCTCTAAATGGATCCGTTTCATCATTTTTATCATAATCCGAATCCTTATAGTCAATCTCCATCTCCTTTTCCACTGAGTCAATTTCCTGATTATCTTCTTTAATCAGCTTTTCATAAGAATAAATGTAGCTGTGTTCTTCTTCCGGTTCTCTCTTCTTTTTTTTATTGGCTGTCCTTTTATAACGAAAATATTTATCAACACTTTTCAATTCAATAGTTTTATATAATTTTTCAAAATCATCTCTCCCCAACGCATTTACTATTTTTTTACGTAAAGGCTCATCTAATTTATCATCTTCCAGAGCTTTCTCCAGTCTACTACGCACAAAATCTGGCTTAGAATATCTAAGATGTTTCTGCAATGTAGTCTTATTCGGGATTTCACCTTTAGTACGCCAGACACCAAACCGATATACTTCATTATTAAGCTTTTCTCTAGAGAACTTTCTTTTTTCTCCTTCATTTAGTATACAATCCTGCATATAGCCAAGAAACTCTCCTATTTCCATCGGCACGCTCTGAACAAGGGTAAAAATATACTCTTCAATCTTATCGTCCTGTCCACTTATCCTAAATACATCACAGAGCAACTTCCAAAGAACATCCTTACTATCTGGTATGATCGGACATTCGATAAAATCTTTTAAAGAATCAATTCGTCTTACTGAATCACTACATAATAATATCAATTTTTTAGTCTTTTCATCATTTCTATAAAATACCGCATTCGAATAATCTCCTGGCATTACACGAATAAGTATACATTCATCAACTATCGGAATATAATCATCCGGTAACACTTCGGAACTTATATCTGTAATTGCTAAAAACGTTTCTTTTTTCCCTTTTGTCAATTCCCTAATATAAACTCCAAGATATTGAGCAACCAATTCAAAATTATTATCTTCTTTCATAACAATCTGAAATCTCCTTTTTTTTCGGGTAATGTAACAACATAACCACTATCCGACAAACGTACCAGACAGTTGACATGATCTAACGTATTTAAGAATGCCTGTTCATTCCTACTTACCTCCTGCTGTGTAACTCGAATACCATACTTTGCAAGTAACTTCTCTGACTTTTTATCCTTTCGTATATATATTCCATAATCTTTCTCAAGAGATTGGACAAAATCTTCAAAAAAAGCATATTCCAAATCTTTCTGCGACAGATATAATCTTACAAGAAAAGCTGTTAACTCACCTGACATAGCAAAATACTTAAATTTTGAACGAGATGGTGGATGTACAAAACCAATTTCTTTTCCACTACTCTGCAGAACATTGAAAATTCTCTTCTGATTAGTTCCCGATATCTTACCCGTTAATTGCAAATAATACTCAACAAATTCCTCTGGTGTAAGATCTTGGCCTTGTCCATCCTCCAATCGGAAAACAGTTTCTGCTTTTTGATTCAGTTTACTATCATCTCGATAATTCCCATCAAAAACTTCATTTGCATACATTTTAAGCGTTTTATTTCCAACATAAATTACTCCTTGCTTATTGTATACCCTAATAACTTTTCCTGTAGTTTTATCTACTGTTTCATTATCACTCTCATACTCTTCCTTGATTTCTTTATTTACATCCTTGTTCTGTAGCTTCACTCTGCCAACATAGAATTCTGAAAGCAAATTCGAGAAATGTTCCCTAAATGACTTATAGTTAGAAATACATGCACGATGCCAGCCACTATCATTCAATCCACTATCAGTAGAGCCTTTGCACAACAATATAGGAGGTTCAATAGACTTAGTTACTCGTCTGATAAAGAAAAGTACCACGTACATGGTCAGTAAAACTGCTAAATCATCGAGTCTCTTGTAAAAATCCTGTCCTCTAAAATGCCGATGTGTCAAGAGTATATGTAAATCTCGGTTAAATTGGCTACCCAGATTTCTAAAAAATCTCTCCTTCTTTAAATCTTCAAAATTAAGCGGTACATTATCTTTAATTCCCCCTGCTTTCCCAATTCCACTAAATTTACTAACAATATTATATATACCAGTTGAATCCTTATACAGATAGTCTTGCAATTCCTCCCGCACTTGAACTATACTCAATGCCTTCTGCTTTTCATCAGAAAAAACAAGATTATACAACAAATGGCGCAAATTTATATTTGCACTACCCAACATATCCAGCGACAGCGGCATATAAATCTTATCTTTTCCGCTTCTTATTCCAGATAATAGTTCTCTCCCTGTAAAACAAAAAAGGAATTCATCAAAAGAACGCTTCAGTTCTTCTTCTGCCTCAGAATCACTTTCCTGACATACCAATATTCCTATTTCCTTATCACAAAAAAAATCAAAAGTGTAACAATCTTCTTCATGTTTTCGCGCTTCGAAGAAATCCGCCAAAAAATTATTCAATAATAAGTACTTAGGGGTCTCAGGAGCAGAGACCCCCACATGTGCTGTTAATGCCTCACTTTTCATGCTTAAGCCTCCGACTCTTTTTCAATCATCACTATACAACTATCACCAAACAACAAACTATTCTGTTGCTTCAACTCCAAACTAAAATTAGTAAAATTTCTTTTTTTCATCTCATCAAATCTAATATGAGCCTTTTTATATGCATCTGGCATAGAACGAAGTACATTCCGGTAGAATGTATTCACAGCATATTCTTCGATAGAGATACCATTTCTATCCATATGGTAGTCATCTGCTGCCAGCAGGAGGAAACGGAATAATGGATAATCAATAAGCATACTAATCTCCTGAAGACTTCCAATATTCTCATCTAAATAAACATAGCTAAGTGAAAAACGATTCTCATTTCCCGAAGAAATATTATCTTTATTATATCTCTGCAAATCTAAATCATATCGCTTCCATATTGTCTCTATATTGTTATTAACATCAAATTCTGTCTGGATGCTCCCATCAAATATACTAGGTGTATCAGCCACTGTCATTTTCAGATTTGTATTACCCGCTCGAGTAATTTTACTTAACCCTAACTTTAATTTAATTAAATTCTCATCAATAGTATTATCTATTGTACTAAAATAATATGGCTTTCTACTATTAATGATATCTAAAACCACGCGAAACTCCTTTAAGTAATCCGCATATAAAAACGAATATTTATCATTTGTCTCTATATTTGATTCAAAAAAATTCTTTCTTTTCTCTATAATGCATTCTTCTCTACTATGATATTGCTTATTCGCATTCTGAGTTCTTGCTTTTGCCGGATCCAAACAGCAAAATTTCTGTAGTCTTGGATCTTCAGAAATCCCAAAGATTTGATAATAATAAGTAAGTTCTTGTTTCTTCTCGATTCTAAATTGACTACAATCTTGCCCAAATGTAACCATATAAGAAATTAACGATAAAAGTTCACGAAAAGTAATATGTCCGCCTGTTAAATAGACCGCATCACACAGTATTCGTAATCCTTCTACTCCTTTATCTACCAAATTTATCATATTACTTCTATATAAACAATTCTCTTTCCATGGACACTCATTGTCTTCACATTCACTATCTCTATCAAAAGCCAGAAAAGTAGTTACTATATTATGAAAGAGTTCTTTATTTGCTGCCAAATTACGTCTTTCAAAATTAATTATTAGCACATCATCCCTTTTATTTCTAATTTTCTCAATTAGATCCGGCTGTAACTGAAGAACTGTCTTTGTAAAAATACCAATGTTAGCAGCTAAAATATATTTCTCTTCTTCTTCTCCATCTATCAATCGCCCAACTTTTTCAATAATTTCTTGCTTGTTCTTATCATTGAGCTCAGAAAAATCCATACAAATTTTAAATCCATGTTCAATCAACATTTCTTTTAAGTTTCTAAGCATTCTTGTCTTACCATCTCCAGCTTCTCCCGTAAGCAAAATAAATTTAAGAGAAGACAATTTGTTCTTTATTTCTCTTTCTTCAGGCAATACGACATTAAATTCGTCTATATTTCGTTCATCCATCATAAATGAATGTCCTTCATAACCACCACAATATTTTACTAAATTCGAGACTTTTTTTCGTATATTCATATAAACCTTCTTTCCCTCAATTCACCCGGGTACATCCAATAACCTAGTAATTTATCTTGTTATCTTTAGTAAACAATAAATATATCTGAGTCTAGTCTTTTTAGGCAACGTCTTGTTACTGTTTAAGTGTAACGGATTTTGTGCCAAAATACAATACAACTCCATACGCAATAAATGATCAATTCTTAAAATTAATAACTCTTTATACAACAAACGATTATATCTTCTTAAAACTTGTTTTTAATACTCCACATTTGTAATTGATCCCACTCATTTACAGTTTGCATAATATATGCATAAATATTTCCTTTCTTTGGGACACTATACAGCAAATACCGCAATTGGAGGAATCATATGAACAAAGAACCTGTTTTTTTAACTGACAAAAATCATACCGTAGTACTGGAAGCCCTCACCGGCGTACCGAATGCGGCCGTGCCTGACAGCTGCAAGCCCTTTGAAGTCCTGACAGCCAATACATCGGAAGGGGCCGCGGAAAAGCATCTGCCGGTGGTGGAAATCGACGGGAAGCATATCACGGTAAAAGTAGGAAGCATTTTCCATCCCATGACAGAAGAGCACAGCATCGGCTGGGTCTGCCTGGTGACAAAGGCCGGCTGTACCATGCGTGTCTGCCTGGACGCATCCTGTGAACCGGTGGCACATTTTACACTGGAGGACGGGGATTCGGTGAAGGCGGCTTATGCTTATTGTAATCTGCATGGATTTTGGAAGACAGAGATCTGATTTATACACAGGGAATCAAACAGGAGATATCTTTATCCACATTCGCTGATAAAGGTATCTCCTTCTATTTACCGGCTGCTAATACTTATTTCCAGATATTTCTCCCGATATTCCGCCGGGGACTGGCCTGTCCGCTTCTTAAAAACGGATGAAAAATATTGTTCGCTCCGATAGCCCACGCTTCTGGAAATATAGTGAACCTTTTTCCCTTCCCGCAAAAGCCTCTTTGCTTCCTCTATCCGGATATTTGTAAGATAATTCAAAAAAGTGGTACTCTCCTCCTTTTTAAATAAACTGCTTAAATAGGATGGATGAAGCCCCACTCTGTCAGCCACGGATTCAAGGTTCACATCCTCCGCATAATGCTCACTCAAATATTCCTTTACCTTTTTGACGATCCCTCTGTTTTCTTCCGAATCCTTCTTTTCCTCCGATGCTTTTTGTTTCAGGCCGCTGTCCTTGTTCCCGCATCGGATAAGGCATCGCTTTATCATATTCTCAAATTCCTTCTTGTCCACCGGCTTGAGAAGATAACCGAAAGCGCCGAGGTTCACGGCCTTCTGGGCATATTCAAACCGATTGTATCCACTGATAAAAATAACTTCTGTATCGATTTTTCTCTTCCGCAGTTCATCCAGAAAATCGAGGCCGCTCATGGAAGGCATGCTGATATCGCATAAAATAATATCAGGCGCCAGCCTGGCGATCTCTGCAAGAGCTTTCTGTGCATCTGTGAATTCCCCCGCAATTTTACAGTCCAGGCTGCCCCATTCCAGGATCCTCCACATCTGTTCCAGCATCCATCGCTCATCATCGATCAATACAATACTATACATTATAAAATCCCCCTCCTTCGTCACTAATACGTCCAAGGGCTGCCTTTCTGCCTAACCAATTCTTATTTTTAAAACCACATAGTTTTCATCAAACTCAAAGTTCAGTCCGCATTGGCCGGAGCACGCTGTTTTCAGCCTGAAATTAATATTCTGAAGAGTTTTCACCCTTTCCTGTTTTCCTACTTCAAATTCTCTCTGAACCATATCATTCAGTTCTTTTACCTGTTCCCGGCTCAGAATATTTCCCGTATTTTTTATGATAATCAGCTTTTCTGTTTCCATTTGGAGTGTCCTGATTATTATGTCCAGTTTTTCCTGTCCGGCACAGGAACCGTGGACAATACAGTTTTCGATCAGAGGCTGAAGGAAAATATGAGGAACCAGGTATTCATCCAGCGTATGGTCCAGCTCAAAAATAGCAGTAAACCCTTCTCCATATCTTTTCTTCAAAAGCAAGAGGTAGCTTTGTATATATTCGATTTCCTTTTTCAGCGGAACCAGATACTGTTCTTTCTGCAGGTTATAACGGAACATCCCTGACAAGAGCTCAATCAGCTCCGTGGTGTTTTCCGCCCCTTCCTTTTCCGCCTCATTAATGATCATTCCCAGGGTGTTATACAGGAAATGCGGGTTTATCTGACTGTATAAAAGCCGGATTTCCATATCCTTACGAAGGATTTTTTCTTCGTATTCTGTCTGTATATAGGCATTTATCTTCTGTATCATCACATTCAGGTAACTCTGGAGAAAACCGATTTCATTCTTTTCGTTTACCTGAATTATGATTCCTCTGTCCCCTTCCGAAAACCGGTTCAGCTGCTCCACAATATTAGTAATGCGTTTGGTCGATCTGGCTGAGTAAAGATAGGAAATAAAGATGGACAAAATCACGGCAACAAGCGCTGAAAAAATAAAAATCCGGATGAGCCGGGCAGATAATTCAAGCATATCCTCCCTCGGAATACAGGTTACAATCTTCCATTGGGTGATTTCGGATTCCCGCCAGACCACATAGTAATTTTTCCCCTGATTCTTATACCAGAAATAATTCTGATTACTGTTCAGTTTATCTGTAAATTCTGTATCCGCCAGAATCCCCTGACATAAGGATTCGTTATTGGAATAAACTCTGTTATCCTGATCCATTACCATCATGACCGCGGATTCTTCAAAATTACCGTTCATAAGATGGGAGCTTAATTCATCGATATCAACCTCTACGGTAACCACGCCAATTCCTTTATAGGTCTTGAAATCCACTACCTTTCTGCTGATAGTAATAACTTCTTTCCCGCTTTCCGCCATGCTTTCATGCCTTCCCTGAATGTGAACCGCCCCGTTTCTGTCCAGGGCCTCCCGGAACCACCCTCCGTCCTGATTTTTAATAAAGTGCTGCACCGGCTGGCGCTGCAGGGAATACAGATGCTTTCCATCGAGGTCAAACATATAAATCCCATAGATTTCAGGGTATAAATCGATAATCCCGGCAAGCCTTGTTTTCACCGAATAATAGCTGTCAATATATTCGGCGCTGCCTGTGCTGCGATCCCGCAGAACAATCCTGACATCATCCGAAAAATACAGGTTCATAATATGCTTATCCACATCCCGTATCAGATTTTCAATCAGCAGGGCCTCCTGGGCGTTCAATATTCTGGCGGATTCCGTCCGATCCGAAATAAAAAACCTATGCGTACTGTAACTGGCCGCCGCAAAAAACAACAGCAGAACCACCAGGTTAATCAGAGCAATCCCCAGGAACACCTCATACTTGATACTACTGAAAAATTTTGCGCAGAACTTCCGTATTCCCTTCATACCTTACCGCCCTCAAAGGCCGCTTTTTTATCCTACAGCAGCCAACACTGATCTGTCTTTATCTGTCCCGTATGTTCAAAAGGTGCCTCTCTGATCACAAATGTCAGCTTTTGCCCCTCGGAAAAACGAAGTAGTTTCAATACTATCTGGTTTTCCCCTTTTTTCAGCCTGCTATTCACCAAATCATTATATGGCGAGTAGCCTTTGCAGTCTTCCATTGCATAGACTTCCTTACCGTTTACCCACAGCTTGAAAGGTGTGGTACTGCCTATATGAAACTGTACTTCTTCATCCGTCTTCAGGCACAGCTTCTGCAGCGCATAAACGCAGCAGGGGCCTTTATAACCGAACATTTCATCTATCCTCAGGCTGTCCTCACCTGCATAGTACCTCTTCCCGGCGTCGAAATAATCGGAAAATGTGTCGCTGTCAAAATCTTCGGATATATATTCCCGGTTAAGAAAGGCAAAATTGTTATGAGCCTCTGCCAGAGATAAATAACGAAAGATTTTATGTTCGGGAAACGGAAAATACATTTTTTGGTTTATGCGCTCCTCCTCTGATACCTTTTTCCAGTCAAACATATCCCAAAACGGCCCCAATATGCGGAATGGCTGTACGCCTGCCAGGCCGATGTTCTGTATTCGGATTGTTTTTCCACCGGGGTCCTTCAAAGATGCTTTAAGTATATAGTGATCCGAAAGGCAGCCCACCGTTTCATCCATGCGTACCGTATAGTAATATTCCGTTCCTTTTTCTTTCTTCTCCACACCGCTTTTATCCATTTTCAGGCCGTCAGGGAGATCCCATACAAGCTTATTCTCTTCTCCTGCCAGAAATTGAGGAAGCTTTACCCGTATTTCCGCAGTTTTGGCAGGGCCGATTTCCGGCAGCCCCACATAGTCCATCCTAAACGAATCCGCCTGCTCCTTTCCGCATTCTTGTAAATCCGTCTCTATTCCGAAATTGCAGGTTACCCGGGACAACTTATCAATAGTAAGTATATCATAATGCAGATTCACACATCCGGTAATTATTTCCTCTCCGCAGTAACCCAGCCATTTTTCCCCGAAAATCTCTTCTCCATACATAATTCCCAGAACAGCGCCCAGCGTGGCAGCCGTGCAATCCGTATCATAACCGCAGTTGACTGCCAGTGTAATGGTTTTTTCAAATTCACCGTTTCCGTAAAGGAGCGCGAGGACAATAACGCCGATGTTGTAAAAAGAAATGGAACAGTCCACATCTCCATATTCTGTTTCCAGATAATCCATCACTTTTTCCAGCTCGGCGCCCTTCTCAAATGCACCGGAAACGTCAGAAATAACATGATATATTCGGCTGGTCTCAGGGATATATTCCATGGCCTTTTTTATGAGCATCGGTCTGTCCTGACTCATAAAGGAAAGAGATTCCAGCGCCGTAATATACTGCTCCGCGTAAATGCTCTCTTCCCCATGATCCAGACACCCGTCACGATAAGCAAGCTCTATCCCTTTTTCCGGCCTTCCCGGACAGATCATGGCCCAGATTTCCGCGCGGATAGGGCATCCCATGGAATTCATGAAAAATTCATTTGCGAAAGTGCCGCTGACCGGAGGCTTTATTCCTCTTCTGTAATTCCGCTTTCCGTATCCGTATTCGTTGGGATTGGCGGGATAGCATTTAATGAATTCTTCCATCAGGTCATCACTTGTAAAGGAAAGCCCTTTGTCCAGTAACACCTGAAGCCAGACAAGCTGTAAATCCAGATCATCGTTTGCAAGCATTTTTTCAGGCATAAAATCTTCCGGCTTCAGGAAATAAGAACGTTTTTTCAAACATTCCGGTATCGCCCCCAGATTCCCACCGATACATTTTCCGAGCCATCCGGCTCTCACCTTTTTCCTGTAACTATCCTCGTTCAGCCTCATCCGCTTTCTCCTCCCATACTCCATATGCATGATCCGTCTTTATCCGGCCAGCCAGCTCATATGGAGCCTCACGCATAACCATGGTAAATTTCTGCCCTTCCGAATACCGGAGCAGCTTTAATACAATCCTGTTTTCTCCCGCTTTTAAATCCATTTTAAAGACATCCGTATAGGGAGAATAACCGTTGGAATTTTTCTGTGTATAAATCAGTTTTCCGTTCAGCCAGAGCTTATAGGGCGTTGTACTTCCGATATGGCACTGAACGGTTTCCTCCCGTTCCGAATACATCTGCTGGGCACAGTACACACAGCAGCAGCCCCCAAATCCGAACATTTCGTCAATACGGACAGTATCTTCAGCCGCTTCGTACAGACGTCCTTTTCTGTATAAATCAAGGAAGCCTTCCCCTGAAAAATCTTCTTTCCGATAAGGTTCGTCCAGATAGACAAAATTGTTATGCGCTTCCGCCAGGTTATAATATCTGTATATCTTACGGGACGGGATTTTGAAATAGGCTCCTTCCGCCCTGCGCTTCTCTTCACTGACTTTTTTGAAATCATAGGGATTAAAAAACGGCCCGGTAACTTTCCATACAGGCTTTCCTGCCAGCCCGAAACAGGCTTCCTCCTGCAAACTTCCATTTTTCCCATATACTCTACAGGAGAAAAGGTTGGTGTCATAAACGATCGGAGATGCTTCCCGGTATTTGATAAGGAAACGAAGCTTCCTGCATTCTCCCGGTGCGATATCCTTCGTATTTCCTTCCTGACATATTTCAAAAGACTCTCTGCCGGATACTTCCAGATACTGCTCTTCTTTGCGGTTATTCTTTACCGTAATAAGAACACCGCAGGAATCATGAATCCCTATTTCCGGCAGTCCTTCGTAATCAACGGTAATAAAAGCCGCTTTTTCTCCGGATTCGAAAAAGATATCATCCTTTTTCTCCGGAACATTCCTGATAATACGCTTTTTCCCTCCGTCATACAGACATCCCAAACTGCAGATAGTGTCTGTCAGCTCCGATAAAGTATGAAACTCTGTTTTGAGATTAACACAGGCGGTGACAATCCTGTCCTCTATCGTTTCTTTCCATTCGCCCGGCACTGCCTCCGTACCTTTCCATGCTCCCAGGAAGGCGCCTACTGTTGCTGCCGTACAGTCCGTATCATAACCTCCGTTTATGGCAAGAAGAACTGTTTCTTCAAATTTTCCTTCCCCATACAGCAGAGCCAGGATTTCCACCCCGAAATTATAAAAGCTGATGGACGAATCATTACTCGCATAGGTATCATGAAGCTCTGTAACGCTTTCCTTCCATGTGTATCCCTCTCTGTACCACGCAAGACATGTCCTCACAACTCCGGCAATCCGGCTTTCTTCCGGGATGAAGGCAAGCCCATATTCCAAAATAACCGTGAGCTCTGTAAAAGAAAAGGCAAGGCATTCGATCGCCGCCGTATACTGTTCCGCATAAATACTTTCCGCACCATGGTCGATACACCCGTCCATATAGCTGTATTCCACTGCCTTTTCCGGATAAAAAGGAAACAGGCTGGCCCAGATTTCCGCACGTATGGGACAGCCCATGGAATGCATGAAAAATTCATTGGCATAGGTTCCGCTCAAAGGAGGTTTAATTCCCCTTCTGTAATTCCTTTTTCCATATCCATATTCATTCGGCCCATATGGATAATGGGCGATAAATGCTTCCATGAGGTCATCACTGGTTAATTCCCAGCCTTTTTCCAGAAGTACGTTCAGCCAGATCAACTGAACATCCAGATCATCATTCACCATCATTTCATCCGGAGCTATCTCATGCAGTGACTGAAAATCCATAATTTCCCTGCAGTCCTCCAACGGCCCGCCTATGTTGCCGGCTATCATTTTCCCCAGCCAGCAGCCATAAACCCTGTCCTTATATGTATCATAATTCATCCTTCTTCTCCTCTCACTTTTTCATGTACTAGCCCTTAACCGCTCCCGATGCCATCCCTTTATAAAACTGCTCCTGAAAACACAAAAACAGGAGAATCGGAAAAATAATGGAGATGACAGACACCGCAAAAATAGAACCATAATCCGCCGCCCCATTCTGCTTCACAAAGCTGTAAATTGCAATCGGCAGAGTCCTTTTGCTTTCACTGGAAATAAACAGTAGCGGATTAAAAAAATCATTCCATACGGGAAGGGTATTTATAATAACAATAGTAATCACCGCCGGTTTCAGAAGCGGTAAAATAATGCGCATAAAGACACTGATTCTTCCGCAGCCATCCATGATTGCCGCCTCTTCCAGCTCCCGCGGAATTGATTTGACATAAGCGGAAAATACCATAATTGTTATGGGCATCAGACTTCCCGTCGATACCAGAATCAGCGCCCCCAGCGAATTCATCAGCCGCAGCCCTTTAATCAGCTGAAACAAAGGGACGATCCCCGCTGAAAAAGGTATCATCAATCCGCTGAGGAAAAAAAGATAAAGCATCATATAGATCCCTTTGGATTTCCTTCCCAGAGGGTAGGCGGCCAGAGAACCTATTAATACAATCAGAATCATTGATGCCGCAACGACGATAAAGCTGTTCTTCAGCATGCCAAGGACATTCAGGTTTATGAATACATTTTCATAGTTTCCCAGATAAAGGCTGTGCGGCAGACTGAGAGGCTCCCCGATTTCACTTCTTGTTTTAAAGCTGGAAACCACAGCATACAGTACCGGGAAAAGAACAACCAGGGACAGAAGAAGCATCACCGCTTCCAGACAAAACTGTTTTACCCGTTTCATCACATTTCCACCTCCTTTTTCCGTGTTGCAACCACCTGCACGATAGACACCACAGCAATCACCAGAAGGAAAATAACCGAAACAGCCGATGCATAACCCATCTTACGCTCCTTAAATGCCATTCTGTATATCACCATGCTTACGGTTTCCGTAGCATCATTGGGAGCTCCTGCCGTAAGTGTATAAGGCAAATCAAAGAGCTTCAGCCCTCCCGTCAGATTCAGGAATGTGAGGATTGTCACGGAAGGCATAAGGAGCGGAAAGGTTATCTTCCGGAAAATCTGGAAGGGTCTTGCTCCGTCGATCTTTGCCGCTTCATACAGGTTTTCCGGTATCGTCTGCAGCCCGCCCAGATAAATAATGGCTCCGTATCCCAGCCATTGCCATATATTAACCACACACACCATGATAAACGCCGCAGTCTCATTGCCGAACCAGTCGATCACAAACTTTCCCAGCCCCGCTTCCCTGAAAAAAGTATTTAGTATCCCGTTATACTGCATAATATGCCCGAATACAACAGAAACCACCACCGTGCAGAGCAGTACCGGAACATAAAACGCCACTCTGAGATACCTTTTCAATATCAGCTTTTTGTCCAGGACAAGCGCCAGCAGCAGCTGGAATATATTGCATAACAAACAGTTTACCACTGCAAATTTTAACGTATTTCCTATCCCCGCTTTTATATATTTGCTGGAGAATATTTTCATATAATTTGTCAGCCCCACAAAATCAAAGCTTTTCGACATTCCGTCATAATTGGTAAATGAATAAAGAATGCTCTTAATAAGCGGATACCAGATAACGGCAAAGAATAAAACAAATGCGGGCAGAATAAAAAGCATATCCCACAAATAATCCCAGACCTTTTTTTTCTTCATACCATAACTCCTTTTTTTAAAAAAGAGAGCCCGCCTGCGGCAGACTCCCTCCCATCACTTAATATACAAGCAACGGCCGGATAACGGAATCCTTATCTTCCTGATATGCAGAATCCATATCACTGATAATCTGATCAATGTCACCGCTTCCGGAAAGTATGGCGGTAATCCCCTTATCTACAACAGTATTGCAGGAACCGGGCCAGAAGGAATCAAAGAACGCATATACCTTGTGATCCTTCATAGCTTCATATAATTCTCTGGAAGCCGCAGGCATGTCATACTCTATGCCGTCTGCGCAGGGAATGGATTTAACCTGTTCCAGCATATTGCTCAGGACTTCAGGCTGGGCAATATAATTGATGAATTCCTTACAGATTTCGGTATTCTGGCTTGAAGGACTATAGCCTATCGCTTTATCAACAAAGGCTACTACTGCCGATTCGCCTTCCTTGTTGGGGAAAGGGAAATAACCGATTTCCACATTGGGATCCAGATCCTGAAATACACTTACCGCATAGCTGCTCAGCAAAAGCATCCCTGCTTCTCCGGCCGCCACACTTTGGGCCGCCTGATTTAAGTCCACGCCCATCGTTCCTTCTGTGAAATATCCTCTGTCATTCAGCTCTTTCATTACTTCAAAGGCATCTTTATATCTGGAATCCTTAAAGGTTGTTTCCCCGTCATATAATTTGGTTCCGAATTCTTCATCATAAAGTGTCTGGAAAGACGCCACCACTGATGAAAAAGCATGATAGGAGGTCCAGTTATCCTTTGCGCCCAATGCAACAGGCGTAATTCCTTTGGACTTCAGTGTATCACATACGGTCAGAAAATCTTCATATGTTTCAGGAACTTTAAGTCCGTTGTCTTCAAATACCTTCTTGTTGTAAAATACCCCTTCTCCCGAACAATCCAGAGGATAGGCGTACAGGGAACCTTCATAGGTCATATTCTGTTTAAAGGAAGGATTGAGATCTCCTACCCACGCGCTTCCCTCATCCAGGCTTCCCCAATAACCGTTCTGGGCCATTTTGAAAACAGAACTACCGAAATACATGAATAAATCGGGCGCTTCATCTGACATGATTCTTGAAAGAAGTACTGTTTCATAGTCTCCTGCAGGAACCTCCAGTTCAACGGTCACTCCCGGATGGCTTTCCTGAAAACCGGCTACCGCCTGCTTCAGCGGCTCGGTATAAGCGCTTTCCCAATACATCAGCTTCAGCTTTGCATTTTCTTCGGATGCCGTGTTTCCCCCATCGTTTGCTGTGCTTTCTTTCTGCATTTCCTGTGTTGTCTCCGTAACAGCAGATGACTGGCTGTCTCCATTTCCGTTTCCGCAAGCGGTTAAGGTGAATACCAATGCTGTACTCAACAACATACTCATGATTCTTTTCATACTTTTCCCTCCATTTGTATATTGCATATGCTTTTTTCTTGTTTCAATATGATTTTATGTAATTTTTATATGTTTTTCTATTTCACTTTTTTAAGATAGTATATGCATTTTTAAGATCTTTTATGGGATATGGGAAGAGATTGTGTACCAAATGAACATTTCGGAGGAGAAGATGGGATGCATTATAGAGATAGTTGTGTTTAAATACAGTTATTTTAATTATTGGCTATTAACTGAAGGAATCCTGTCAGAATTTGCTTGTCTGTCTTAATTCTGCATTTTGCATAGTGAATGATGCTATTTTGTAACCTTTTAGTTGCCTGCAGTCTTTATACCTTTTGTTGTTAATAAGTTTCTGTTGGAATATTTAGGACTTGCGGTGAAGGGAATATAAAGGATGGAGGGATTGGTGAACGGTGAGCAGAATATTTTGACAATTTGGGATTTGACGTGAAGTTAGTGTAAAATTATAGTAGGCAAATAAAAAAGGGAAGCAGAGACAAATCTCTGCTTCCCAATCATACAGTTTTTCTTTATGATGTTAATTGACAAGAAAAACATAAAAAGGGGACTGTATGATGAATTCTATTGTAAAGGAAGAACTGATATCTTTCAAG